>ENA-ORLW01000060-ORLW01000060.1-human-gut-metagenome-genome-assembly--contig:-NODE-60-length-148366-cov-19.352379_pt1 | contig 148366 bp, 119 predicted proteins | sample MGYA00243017_ERZ508829 | MGnify/ENA primary metagenome ERZ508829 (study PRJEB26277, sample SAMN04329776) | human gut metagenome | biome: human-associated habitat | host: Homo sapiens | place: USA...
AGGAGGGCGAGCTTCCAGCTCGCAAGCCGCGAAAGGGCCCGCCAACGCATGGACCGAGGCCTTCAGACCGTTGGAGGCCCCAAGGAGGGCGAGCTTCCAGCTCGCAAGCGTCCGCCGGACGCGGACGATACTTACTTTTTCGAAGAGTGTGCGGGAAGGCGGGTGTAGAAAAAAACGGCGATAGAGGGCGGCCACGCCGCCCCGCTTTATGTTAGCTGACGGATTCATCCGTCAGAAAAATTCAGACCCATAATTTGCATCCCATCGGGATGCCGCTCCGAGCCTACAACCGGCAGCTTTCCGCGCACGGGAAGCGGTATCCCCCTGGGATACTGCCCATTTGCCAAAACAATACCACCGGATAAAAAACCAGTAACATCAGGCGGGGCGGCGTTTCGCGACCCTTTCGCCGGCTTTCGCGGCTTGCGAGCTGGAAGCTCGCCCTCCTTGGGCTTCCGCCATTCTACATTTTAAATTCTACATTCTGCATTTAACCCTTACCGCTCCATGCGTTGGAGGGCCCTTTCGACGCTTGCGAGCTGGAAGCTCGCCCTCCTTGGGCTTCCGCCATTCTACATTTTAAATTCTACATTCTACATTTTAAATTTCACATTTCCAGTTCGGCTGGGGAGGCTTCTTCGTCGGGGAGGAAACGGGCGGGCAGGCCTTTTTTGGCTTTTGCACCGAGTTTGCCGAGTCGTTCGGCTCGTCCGATGAGGTTTCCGGTGCCGGTGGAGAGTTTTTTGAAGGCGTTGTCCCAGCTGTCGCGAGCGGCACTGAGGCTGCGGTCGATGCTTTCCATGTCTTCGAGGAATCCGCGGAGTTTGTCGAGCATTGCACCGGCCTGACGCGCTATTTCGGCCGCGTTTTGGTTCTGGCGCTCCTGCCGCCACATCTGCTCGACGAGTCGTACCACACCCATAAGGTGGGTAGGGCTGACAATGAGCACATTGGCGGCATAGGCAGTCTGCCAGAGATCATCGCCGCCGAGCTGCATGGCCGAGAGGTATGCGCCTTCGTGGGGTATGAACATGAGCACGAATTCAACGCGGGCCTCTCCGACGTAGTCCTGATAGTTTTTGTCGCGCAGCTCGGCGATGTGTTTCTTGACAGATACAATATGTTCCTTGCCGAAGGCGCGACGACGCTCGTCGGAGTCGGCCTCGACCATACGGAGGTATGCCTGGATGGAAACCTTGGAGTCGACGACTATCTTGCGGCCGTCGGTGTAGTTTATCACCACGTCGGGGCGGAGGCGGCCACCTTCTGCATTGACCGACGACTGGGTGATGAACTCACGGCCTTCCTGAAGACCGCATCGCTCGAGAATGGTCTGGAGAATCATTTCGCCCCAGTCGCCCTGCACCTTTGAATTGCCTTTGAGGACATCGGTGAGCCGTCGCGTTTCCTGCCCGATGGTAGCGTTGAGAGCCATAAGATCGCGTATTCGCTCTGCAAGGGCAACTCGCTCGGCGGCGTCGCGCTCGGTGCGCTCGGCGAAGGTGCGCCGGAAGTTCTCGAAGTTCTCTTTGACGGGCTGAAGGGCACCGGCGATGCCGAGCGAGTTCTGGCGCTGGAGGCTTGCGGCGCTCTCCATAAGAATCTTGTTGGCCATGCTCTCGAACTGTTCGCGGGCCTGCTGCTCCATGCGTACCTGCACGGCCGAAGTCTGCTCGAGGCGCTCCTGCAGACGGGCGTTTTCGACGCGCAGAGCCGCCGCCTCGGCCTCGGCGGTGCGCAGGGAGGCGCGGAGAGTGGAAACATTGCGGGCAAGGAAGAAGGCGGTCGTCGCTCCGGCCGCCAGAGCGACAACAAGCGCTAGGGAAAGAACAATCAAAGCAGTCATAGCACAAAATTACTCCAAAAGCGCGTGCAAAATAGCGGGTTAAATGTTAATAAACGCAAAAAGAACCGACAGCCGATTAAACCCTGACTGCGCCGGGTTGTCAAAAGAACAGTAATAAGACATCAGCGTCCCGGCGCCGAGCATACGCACGGGACTCAAAATCGAATGAGCGGGAGCCAACGCGGTGAGTTGGCCTCCCGCTTATACTTTTATATATCTATCTGCGCACCGGCGGAAATTGTCGGCGATTTCGTCGGCGAGCCACTTCGGGCTGATTACCCGGACGCCATCGCCGAAACCCATCAGCAGTGAAGTCAGCTCCCAGTTGACCCACACATCGAGTTCGAAGGTCATAGTGTCGGCATGGGGGTCGGAGGCGACAAGGCGCTGGGAGGCGTGGATTGGCTTGGTGTGGATGTACTGCCCCTGGGAGCCGAAGGTTTTTATGACGACTTTTGCCTTTCGGAGGGCGTCGTGTTTGGTCACTCCGACAACATCGTCGAAGAAATCGGGTCCGAAGTCGGGGTTGTCGCGATAGGGAATTTCGGGACATTCTCTGAAGCTCACAATACGGTCGAGGGCCAGATTGAAGAGTTTCATATTGCCGACCTTGGAGCCGAAGACGAACCATCGGTTCCGGTATTCCTTGAGCAGGTAGGGGTAGAGGGTGAAGAAGCGGGGTTGGCGCGAAGAGAACGACTGATATTCGAAGCAGACAGTGCGCCGGGCGGCAATGAGGTCGTAGAGCGGATTGAGGTGCTGCAGACCCTTGAGGTTTGGATTGCGCTCAAAGTCTACGATTGGTCGACGGTTTTCGGCCGTGGCAACCTTGTCCTGCAGGCGGTTGACCACGTCGGCCATGTCGTGGAACCGGTCGAACTCGTCGTACTGGCGGAGCAGGTCGATGGTGCGGTTAAGAACCACCACATCGTGCTGCGACAGGGGCCGGTTGCTGATCGAATAGTCGGGGTCCGAGTAGCGGTAGTATTTCCGCTGGTAGACCTCGATCGGGGCCTCATAGCCGAGGCGGTCGGAGCGCATCATCTGGATGTCGAGCTGCACGGTGCGTGTGCTCACCGGATTGGGCTTGCCCTCGTAGTCATAGAGTGCGTCGCTGCAGGCTTCGACAAGGTCCTCCAGGGTCCACCGACGGCCGGTGTTTCGCAGGCAGCGGTCGATAGTGCGGTATCTCAGAAGTGCGTTTTTGTTCTGCATGGCATTTTTTTGAGGGTAAAATTACAACATTTTTCGTACTACGCAAAACCATTGCGCACTTGCCCTCTAATTTTGCGCCATAAACATAAAAAACACGCAAAAATGAAGACAATAGCAGGCCACGACGTGAAGATATTCACCGACAACATCGAAGACACCGCCCTCGAGCAGATCGAAAAGTTGCTCGCCATCGACGTGTTCGCCGACAAAAAAATCCGCATCATGCCCGACGTCCACGCCGGCGCGGGCTGCGTGATCGGCTTCACGGGCAACTTGGGCGACAAGGTGATACCCAACATAGTAGGCGTCGACATCGGCTGCGGAATGCGTGTGGTCAATCTGGGCAAAAACGGCCCTGTCGACTTCCACGCCTTCAATGAGCACATCCTGGCCAACATTCCTTCCGGAATGGACGTGCGCGAGGCCAAAGACGGCTTCAAGCAGCTCAGCGGGGCCGAGCTCGATATTTACCAGGAGGCCAAGAAGCTCGTGGCCGAAATGCGCTGCTACCGCGAGCTCAAAAACGCCCCTCGCATCAACAAATCCATCGGCTCGCTCGGCGGAGGCAACCACTTTATCGAGCTCGACCTCGACGATGCGGGCAATCTCTATCTGGTGGTCCACACCGGGTCGCGCAATCTGGGCAAGCAGGTGGCCGACATCTACCAACACCGCGCCATCAAGCACCTCACCGATGGCGCCGACGAACTCGAGGAAAACATCAAGAAACTCATCGAGGACTACAAAGCAGCCGGCCGACGAGCTGAAATTGAGACCACAATAAAGAAGCTGCGCAGCCGGTTCCGCAACAAGATGCCCACGCTGCCGCCTGACCTGTGCTACCTTGAAAGGGCTGGCCGCGAAGACTATCTGCACGACATGCGGCTTGCCCAGCGCTGGGCAGTACTCAACCGGCGCCTCATCGTCATGCTGCTACTCAAATTCTTCCCCGAGGCCTCCGTAGTCGAGGAGTTTGAAAGCATCCACAATTATATCAGCGACGACAACACCATTCGCAAAGGAGCCATCTCGGCCGCCGAGGGCGAGCGCTGCATCATCCCTCTGAATATGCGCGACGGCTCACTGATATGCACCGGCAAGGGAAATGCCGACTGGAACTGCTCTGCGCCCCACGGCGCAGGGCGCGTGCTGAGCCGCGCCCAGGCCTACGCCCGCATCAGCATGGACGACTTCCGGGACTCCATGAAAGGCATATACTCCGAGAGCGTCAACGACTTTACGCGCGACGAATCGCCCATGGTCTACAAGCCGGCCGAAGAAATCATCGCCAACATCGGTCCTACAGTAAGCATCGACGCCATGATCCGGCCGGTCTTCAACTTCAAGGCATCCCGCTGACAGCCGGGAGCCGACGCGGCGGAGGCTTTTCATACAATGTTATATCCTACTATTGGGACGAAGTGGCAAAAGCACTAATTTTGCAGAGTAAAAAATCATCTTTTCGCATTCAAAATACCAAAATATGCTCACCACCGAGAAAGAAAAAATGCTTCGCGGCGAACTATACGACGCCAACAACGACGCAGCCCTCATCGCCGAACGCAAGCGGTGCAAAACCCTGCTTCACGAAGTCAACAGCCTCTCGCCCGAGCACGATGCGCGCCGCCACGAGTTGCTTCGCGGCATCTTAGGAGCCCACAAGGGCAATTTCATCATCGAGTCGCCATTCCACTGCGACTACGGCTACAATATTTCGCTGGGCGAGAACTTCTATATGAACGTGAACTGCGTGATACTCGACGAAGCTAAGGTGACATTCGGCGACAACGTGTTCGTCGCTCCCGGCTGCGGCTTCTACACCGCCGGACATCCCTTCGACATCGCCGTCCGCAACGCCGGGCTGGAATACGCCAAGCCCATCACCGTGGGCAACAACGTGTGGATCGGCGGCAACGTAGTCGTTCTACCCGGAGTGACCATCGGCGACGGCTGCGTTGTCGGCGCCGGCAGCGTGGTCACCCACGATATTCCCGCCTGCAGCCTCGCCGTCGGCAATCCCTGCCGAGTAATCCGCAAACTCTCCTGAGTTCATCCTGAGGCGTTTTGTCCCGCTACCGGGTTCCCGGCTTTTCACAGGGGCGCGGGAGCCGCTTTCTTGCGGCTGCTGAAATTGCTGTCGATGAGTTTGGCGTAAGCGCGCAGATATTTACGAATGCCCGAAACCATTTCCTGAGTCTCCTGCAGGAGATTCAGATAGACATATACCACCGTCATCGCGTCGGGATTGCCCTCGCGCAGATGTGTGTAGAGATTGTGATAGGTTTCGGAGAGCCGGTCCTTGATTTCGTCGCAGTGGCGCCGCAGTTCGTCGACGGCCTCGGGAGCGTTTTCGGCCATCATCTGCAGGGTGTCGCCCAAGAGCACATCGATACGGGTGCGCAACCGGTCGAACTCCGCCACATACTGAGCGGGCAGCGGCCGGAAGTTGTTCTCTACGTGCTCGCGGCAAGCCTCGTTGATACGTCGCAGGTTATATAGTATGCTCATACAGCATTGGTTTGAGAGATGGAACCAGGCGCTTTTCTCGATGGCCTTTTCGGGCGTGATCAGGCGCAGGCAGAGAGTTTCCTTGCGGCGGGTGCTTTTGAGAATACTTTTTTGCTGAATCAGCTTTTGTTCGAGTTTGCCCAGTGTCTTTGCGTTGTCTTCGATGAAGGCGGTGGTCATGGTGTCGTAGCCGTCGCGGGCGAAAACGAGAAAATTGGATTGCTGCTCCAGAATATAGACCTTTAGCAGCGGCCAGACGTTTTCTTTTTCTTTGGTGGCCAGAATGGTCTGGAAGAGAGTGTCGCCGGCCTCATCGGCTTTCTTGCGGCTGAAGCGTCGATTGCTGCGCACGATGAGAGCCACGGTGAGCACGCCGAGGGCTATCATGACCCAATGTCCTCCGAAGTGCATCACCAACACGATGATACCGGCTCCGATGAAAGCCGCGCCGGCTGTGATGAACCATCCACCGATAACGGAGATTACACCCGTGATACGGAAAACAGCGCTTTCGCGCCCCCAGGCCCTGTCGGCAAGCGAAGTACCCATGGCTACCATAAAGGTGACGAAGGTAGTCGACAGCGGAAGTTTCAACGAGGTGCCGATGGCGATGAGAGCTCCGGCAAGAACGAGATTGACCGAGCCTCGGATGAGGTCGAATGCGGCTCCCGGCTCCATTATCATTTCGTCGGAATTGAAACGACGGCGGAACCAGAGGCGAACCCGCAGCGGCGTGTGCTCGCGGACCTGAGTAATGGCCGAGAGCGACCATCGCACCAGCCGACGGGCAATACGCGAAGAGCCGAACATTTCGTCGCCGCCGCTTTGGCTGCCCAGGCCGATTTCGGTCTTCGACACGTTCTGAGCCTTCCTTGAAGTTGCAAGCGACACTACCATAACCGCTCCGGCCCCGATAAGAAAATAAACCGGGGTATTTGCCGGACCATTGAGCGAGCCCATAAGGAACCCCCGGGCATCGCCGGTGCCATTGGCGATATAATCCTGATAGGAAGCCAGTCCGCTCAGCGGCACACCAATGAAATTCACAAGGTCGTTTCCGGCAAAGGCCATCGCCAGCGCGAAGGTGCCCATCAGCACAATGACCTTGAGAACATTCACTTTCAGCGCATGGAGCAACTGCATCAGCACTGTGAAAAAAGCAAAGCATCCGACGAGAATCACACCGGTGTTGCTCTTTATCCACCCTTTCACCTCCGGTGTCATAAAGGCGAGATTGCCTGCGCCTTTGATAAGCAGGAAGTAGACTATAGCCGTGGCGCAAATGCCTCCGAAAATACCTATTTTCCACTTCAGGCGGCTGCGGTAGTTGAAGGAGAAAATCATCCTCGACAAAAACTGCACTATAGTTCCGAAAACGAATGCAATGGCCACCGAAAGGAAAATGCCCAGTATCACCGAAAGGGCCTTTTCGGTGTTGAGAAGGTCGTTGAACCCAAGGTCTATGCCTCCGGCCATTTTTATCAACGCAACCACGAAGGTGGCGCCCAGCAGTTCAAAAACCATCGAAACCGTGGTCGAGGTCGGCATGCCCAACGAATTGAAAATATCGAGCAGAATGACGTCGGTGACCATAACGGCCATGAAGATGCATATAAGATCGTAGAACGAAAAATGCTCGGGCCGGAAAATGCCATGGCGGGCGATATCCATCATGCCGTTGCTCATTGCGGCGCCGATAAAAACTCCTATCGAAGCCACGATGATTATCCGCTTGAAGGACGCCGCCTTGGTTCCTATGGCGGAATTAAGAAAATTGACGGCATCGTTGCTGACGCCCACCGACAAATCGAATATCGCCAGCAAGAAGAGAAAGATTATTACCCCGGGAAAAATAAGATCCATTATATTGTCCGTTTTTTGTTTTCGGGTGCAAAATAACGAAGGGCCGGTTTCATAAAAGTTTTCAAATTATTAAGTTTTCATTAAATGTGGCTTGAGCCCGTTGACAACAGTCGGACAAATGACTAAATTTGCAATATGGAAAGGAAACACATACTTGCTGTCGACGACGAGGAGACGCTCTGCGAAGCGCTTCGATTCAATCTTGAGGCGGAGGGCTACGACGTCGATGTGGCTTTCTCTGCAGAAGAGGCGCTGACTCTTGATCTGGCGAAGTACGACTTGTTTCTTTTAGATATTATGATGGGCGAAATCTCCGGCACTCAGCTCGCAAAAATACTCAGGTCACACCCCGCAACTGCCGGCAAGCCCATTATTTTCTGCACTGCCAAAGACACCGACGACGACATGATTGCCGGGCTCGATCTCGGCGCCGACGACTACATCACCAAGCCCTATTCGCTCAGAGCGCTGTCGGCACGAATTCGAGCCGTCTTCCGACGTATTTCCGACACCCGGTCGCCCCGAACATCTCAATCGGATTTAATAGTCTACGAAGGATTACGGATCGACCCGGATAAAAAAGAATGTACGGTCGACGGCGACGACGTAAAACTGCCTCGCAAAGAGTTCGAAATCCTGCGACTGCTTATGACTCACCGCGGACGCGTATTCTCCCGCGAAGAACTGCTAAAGGCCATCTGGCCCGATGAGGTGGTGGTGCTCGATCGTGTGGTCGACGTCAACATAACGCGAATCCGTCGGAAATTGGGGCGATACGGAAACCACATAATCACCCGTTCAGGCTACGGATATGGCTTCATGGAATAAACTCAATTACCCCAAGCGCCTTTTTGTTTGGCTCTTGGGTTACTCCCTGCTCCTGGTTGGATGCTTCGTTATTTTCCAGTACCATCGCGAAAAAGAATTCAAATCGGCCGAGCTCAACGCTCGTCTACAAGGCATAAACGCCGAAATTCTTTCCGGACTGGCCCACGGCGATACCATTGTTTCCTGCGTGGCCGGTTTTCCCGACTTGCGAATAAGCGTGATCAATGCGGACGGCACCGTGGTCTTCGACAATCTCCTTGACAAAATGCCTTCCGGGAACCATCTCCACCGCGAGGAAATCAAAGAGGCTCTCGCCACCGGCGAAGGCTTCACCGTGCGCCGCCACAGCGAGAGCACCGGCGAGACCTACTTCTATTCTGCGACCCGGGGCGACGACGGCGAAATTGTGCGTACTGCCGTGCCCTACTCGGTCTCTTTGGGCGAGTTGCTACAGGCCGACTTCAGTTTTATCCGCATCATGGGTGCCGTCACTCTGGTGATGTGCATTTTGGGATATATCGCCACGCGACGCGTCGGTCAGCACATCCTCAGGCTGAATCTTTTTGCCGAAAAAGCCGAGCGCGGTGAAAAAATATACCACACCGAGCCCTTCCCCAACGATGAACTGGGGTCTATCTCCAACCACATTGTGCGACTCTACGCTTCGCTGCAGCAGGCCATCGCCGACCGCGACGCCCAGCATCGTGCCGCAATCCATGAACAAAAGGAAAAAGAACGCATCAAAAAACAATTGACCAACAACATAAATCATGAACTGAAGACACCGGTGGCTTCAATCGAAGTTTGCGTGGAGTCGTTGATCGACCATCCCGAAATGTCCGAAGCCAAACGACGCGATTTTCTCGCTCGTTGCCTCTCCAATGTGGAAAGGCTCAAGCGGCTACTCAACGACGTGTCGCTCATCACGCGGATGGACGACGGGCCGGCCTCCATTGCCAAAGAAAATCTCGATTTGGCCGACATCATCGCTGAAGTGGTTGATGATTCACTCCCGGCAGCCGAGCGTAAGAATATTTCTATTTGCAATAAGGTGCAAAACTCTATTATGGTCGTCGGCAACCGGTCGCTTCTTGCCTCTGTTTTTCAAAACCTCATCGACAACGCCGTGGCCTACAGCGGAGGCAACCGCATCGACATCAGCGCCAAGCATTTGAACCGCCAAACCATTGCGATTGAATTCCGCGACAATGGTTGCGGCATTCCCGACGAACACCTGCCGCGCATCTTCGAACGCTTTTACCGAATCGACAAAGGCCGAAGCCGCGCCGCCGGCGGTACCGGCCTCGGCCTGGCGATTGTCAAAAACGCTATCCTCCTCCATGGCGGCTCCATAACCGCAGCCAACGGCCCCGACGGCGGTCTGCTTTTCAATATATCTTTGCCCGTCGAGTCGGATCCCGCTTAGAGCCGCCCTCATAAGCAATGTTAATAAAAGCATAAAGTTTATGAAACATTTTTGAAACAGCCGTCCGGTAACTTTGCAGCCTGAGCTACTCATTGTTATTCGCTGATGAACTGTTTTGTTATGTTGCCCGCCCGGGTCTGCGGGCTTTTTGGGTCCGGTGAGCATGGATTGCATCTTTCGCCCCACAATGAAACCAAGCGGACTTCCAAAGCCTTCGCCGAAATATTATCGGTGGTGCTTGCCCTGCTCCTGTGTTGCCCCGCAGCCGGAGCAGAAGTCAAAATGCTGCCGGAAGCGTGCAATCCGACGGAATGTATCGCCGACTCTACCGCCCCCATGTCACCGGCAACGGAAATATCAAATATCGAAAACCGGGCAAACTCCGGTATTTATCAGTTCAAACCGCTGCAGCTTATCATACCGGCTGCTATGATAGGAGTCGGCGTTGTAGGGCTCGAAAGCCATTGGATTATCCGTAGGAACACCGAAATACGCGATGAATTGCAGGAAAGCGGCCACGGGAAATTCACCGCCGACGACTTTATGCAGTTCGCCCCAAGCGCGGCGGTATATGGTCTGGAATTATGCGGTGTCAAGGGAGTGCACAACTACGGCGAAAAAACAATCATCTTGGGCACCGCAGCCATCCTGACCCTGGCGTCGGTCTACACCATTAAAGCCACCGCCAACGTGGAGCGCCCCGACGGTTCGGCTAAAAACTCTTTCCCCTCGGGCCACACCGCCTTTGCCTTTATGGGAGCCGAAATACTGCATCGGGAATATTGGCATGTGTCGCCATGGATTGGAATTGCCGGATACTCCGTAGCGGCGGCCACCGGCTTCCTCCGAATGTACAACAACCGCCATTGGGCAACCGACGTCCTCGCCGGCGCCGGTATCGGAATACTCTCGGCCGAAATCGCGTACTGGGTATATCCCTACGTCTCGAAACTTTTTTATCCCGGCCGGCGAAGCCACCGCAAGCTCTCCGTGGGGCCTTTCGTATCATCTCAAGCAAAAGGACTGGCCTGCATGATGATATTTTAGACCCGGCAATTGGCTTCCACCATGCCTGCCGCACGCTTAAAGGGTGTTTAAAGTCTTAAAAGGGTATAAAAATCAGCGTTTTTTTGATTGTCTGCATTTTTTTTCGTACCTTTGCCGCTCGAAAATCGAAGTTTAACAAACATGGACAACTGTCGACAGGAAATCGATTTGTTATTTGAGACCAGTTGGGAGGTTTGCAACAAAGTTGGCGGCATATATACCGTGCTGTCCAGCAAGGCAAAGACCCTCAAAGAGCGATTCAAGGACAAGCTGATATTTATCGGCCCCGATGTGTGGACCCCGGAGCATCCCTCGCCTTATTTCAGCGAGAGCCGTACCCTGCTCCGCAGCTGGGTGCTCGACGCTCAGCTCCCCGAGGGCGTCGATGTGCGCGTGGGCCGATGGAACATTCCCGGCAAGCCTTTGGCTGTGCTGGTGAAGTTCGACGGCATGTACGCCTCCCGCAACGACGCCTACGCCCGAATGTGGGACCTCTTCCATGTCGACTCGCTCCATAGCTACGGCGACTACGACGAAGGCTGCGCCTTCGGGCGGGCCGCCGCTGTGGTTATAGAAAGCATGGTGCGCCACTTCAAGACCGACGCCCGCCGCGTGGTAGCTCACTTCGACGAGTGGACCACGGCGATGGGTCTGCTGCAGCTTCGCGACCGCTGCCCCCGGATTGCCACCGTCTTCACCACCCACGCCACAAGCATAGGCCGAAGCATTTGCGGAAACGGCAAGCCCCTGTATGACCGCCTGACCGACTACAACGGCGACCAAATGGCCCTCGAGCTTAACATGCAGTCCAAGCACTCCCTCGAAAAGGCCGCCGCTTGGAACGCCGACTGCTTCACCACCGTCAGCGACGTCACCGCCGCCGAAGCAGCCCAGCTGCTGGAGCGTCGACCCGATGTTGTCACCCCGAACGGCTTCGAGGCAAATTTCGTGCCCGCACGCACCAAATATAAGGCCGCCCGGACAACCGCACGCGACCGAATTTTCAAAGTGGTGTCGACCCTGACCGGCCTCACTTTCGACGACGACACCTTCATTCTGGGCACCTCCGGTCGACTTGAGTACCGCAACAAGGGCCTCGACATGTTCCTCGACGTCCTCGCCGGCCTACGCAGCCGCAAGCTGAGCCGCAAAGTGCTCGCCCTGGTGATGGTGCCCGGCTGGACCGCCGGACCGCGGCCCGACCTCCAGCACGAGCTCACAATGGGCATGCGACAGCGTATGGGCGACCCGGTAATCACACACCGCCTCAACAACTACAACGAAGATCCCGTCAACGCACGCATCCATCAGATCGGATTTGCCAACGATGCATCGTGCGGCGTGGATGTGGTCTACGTGCCGTGCTACCTCGATGGGGCCGACGGAATATTTGACCTTACCTACTACGACCTTCTACCCGGTCTGGACGCAACCGTCTTTGCAAGCTACTACGAGCCGTGGGGATACACCCCTCTGGAGAGCATCGCCTTCGGCGTTCCCACCGTGACCACCACCCTGGCCGGTTTCGGCGCTTGGGTAGAGGAAACATGGCCCGGCGCCGGTTTCGACAAATGCGGTGTCCGAGTTGCCCTACGAACCGACTCGAACTACTCCGAAGCCACCGCCGAAATCACCGACTGCGTGCAGACCCTGGTCGATGCAACTCCCGCTGAAGAGGCCGCTTGCAGAAAAGCTGCTTCCAAAGCCTCCCAAAGCGCTGCGTGGAGCCTCTTCATGGACTACTACGACCGGGCATACTGCCTGGCTCTCGACCACCGCGACGAACGCCTCCTCAAGTAATTCTCTCCCTGCGAATCTTTCAAAACGAATTATATCCAAAAGTCAATTATAGATGAAACTTTCAGTAAGCAATACCAACGCCCCCGTATGGCGCGATATTACTGTGAAATCCGAGCTCCCCGCGCAGCTCAAGCCGCTCGAAGAGCTGGCCAAGAACCTCTGGTGGGTATGGAACAGCGAGGCTAAAACCCTCTTCCGCACCCTCAACCCCGACCTCTGGCGCAAAACGGGCGAAAACCCCGTAATGCTCCTGCAGCGCCTCGGCTCCGACCGCATCGCCGAAATTATGGCCGACGAGGTCCTCATGGCCGAAATAAACCGCGTACACGCCGACTTCCGAAACTACATGGCCAAGCCCATGCGCAAGGACGTGCCCTCCATCGCATACTTCTCGATGGAATACGGTCTGTGCAACTGCCTCAAAATATACTCCGGCGGCCTCGGTGTCCTCGCCGGCGACTATATCAAGGAAGCTTCCGACTCCTGCATCGACATGACGGCTGTCGGTTTCCTCTACCGCTACGGCTACTTCACTCAGACTCTGAGCGTCGACGGCCAGCAGATTGCTAACTACGAGCCCCAGAACTTCAACCAGCTCCCCATCGAGCAGGTGATGGAGAAAGACGGGCGTCCCATGATTCTCGAGGTGCCCTACCCCGGCCGTGTGGTCTACAGCCACATATGGCGAGTAAACGTGGGCCGCATGAAGCTCTACCTGATGGACACCGACTTCGACATGAACAGCGAGTACGACCGCTCCATCACCCACCAGCTCTACGGCGGTGACTGGGAGAACCGTATCAAGCAGGAATACCTCCTCGGCATCGGTGGCGTTCTCATGCTCCAGAAGCTCGGCGTAAAGAGCCAGCTCTTCCACTGCAACGAAGGCCATGCCGCCCTCCTCAACCTCCAGCGTCTGGTCGACTACGTACAGAAAGACGGCCTCTCCTTCCAGGTCGCTCTCGAAATGGTGCGCGCAAGCGGCCTCTACACCGTCCACACCCCCGTGCCCGCCGGCCACGACTACTTCGACGAAGGCCTCTTCGGCAAGTACATGGGCGAATACCCCGCAAAACTCGGCATTTCCTGGCAAGACCTCATGAACATGGGCCGCGAAAACCCCGACACCCCCGAACGCTTCTCCATGAGCGTTTTCGCCCTCAACACCTGCCAGGAGGCCAACGGTGTGAGCTGGCTCCACGGCGAAGTCAGCAAGAAGATGTTCGCCGGTATCTGGAAAGGCTATTCCTGGGAGGAAAGCCACGTCGGCTACGTCACCAACGGCGTACACATGCCCACATGGGCCGCTTCCGAATGGAAAGAGTTCTACTGGAACGTTCTCGGCCCCCAGGTGTTCGAAAACCAGAGCGACCCCAAGGCTTGGAAAGGCATCTTCGATGTGCCCGACCAGAAAATATGGGATCTCCGAGTGCAACTCAAGAACAAGTTCATCAACTTCGTTCGCCGCGACTTCAAGGAAAAGTGGCTCGCAAACCAGGGCGATCCCAGCAGCGTGATGAACATCGTTGACCGCATCAACCCCAACGCTCTCATCATCGGCTTCGCACGTCGCTTCGCCACCTACAAGCGCGCTCACCTCCTCTTCACCGACCTCGAACGCCTCGCTCGTATCGTCAACAATCCTCAGTTCCCCGTACAGTTCATCTTCGCCGGCAAGGCTCACCCCGCCGACGGCGCCGGTCAGGGTCTTATCAAGCGCATCGTCGAAATCAGCCGCATGCCCCAGTTCCTCGGAAAGATCATCTTCCTGGAGGACTACAACATGATCGTCGCCAAGCGCCTCGTCACCGGTGTCGACATCTGGCTCAACACCCCGACCCGCCCGCTCGAAGCTTCCGGCACATCCGGCGAAAAGGCCGAGATGAACGGCGTGCTCAACTTCTCCGTACTCGACGGCTGGTGGTACGAAGGCTACCGCTTCAACGAGAACGCCGGCTGGGCCCTCACCGACAAGCGAACCTACACCGACCAGGCTCAGCAGGATAAGCTCGACGCGGCTACCATCTACTCCATGCTGGAGAACGAAATCATTCCGCTCTACTTCGAGAAGAACTCCGCCGGCTACTCCCCGCGCTGGATTCAGTACATCAAGGGCTCCATCGGCGACATCGCGCCTCACTTCACCATGAAGCGCATGATCGACGACTACATCGACCGCTTCTACAACAAGGAAGCCGCCCGCACCGCTCGCCTCGGCGCCGACAGCTTCGCTCTGGCCAAGCAAATCGTGGCTTGGAAAGAACGCGTGGCTAACGCCTGGGACGGCATCCGCGTTGTCAGCGCAAACCACAGCGGCGAACTCTCCCAGAGCCTCACCGGCGAACCCTTCCGCGTGGAAGTAACCATCGACACCAACGGCATCGGACGCGACCTCGGCCTCGAAATGGTGGTTTACCGCCTCGAGGACGGTCTTGAACGCCTCGTTCGCACCGAGCAGTTCAAGGTTGTCAAGGAAGAAGGCAACAACGTCACCTTCGAGCTCAATACCAAGATTAAGGACGCCGGTGTATTCCGCTACGGCTTCCGCGTATATCCCAAGAACGCCGAGCTCCCCCATCGCCAGGACTTCGCATACACCCGCTGGATCTAATCACTCCGCGGCATAAACGCTTCAGCGCGCCGAGCACTACCTACACGGTAGTCGCCCGGCGCGCTGCCGTTTTCAAGAAGCTAAAAGTTAATAGTGAATAGTGAATAATGAGGGCCCCATCCCGAAGGGATTCCCCGCGAAAGGACACCAAGTCTATGGAGCGGGGATTTGCAATCCCCGCCGATTCGCCGAAACTATCCTCACGCCGCGAATGTTGTAGGCAGGGCGGCAACGCCGCCCCGCCTCCCGTTAACCGACGGATTCGTCCGTCGGAAAAAATCCGGCAGGTAATTAGCATCCCGGCGGGATGCCGCTTCGCGCTGACGGTCTATCGCTGCAACCTTCGTCCGCAAAGCGGTATCCCGTTGGGATACAATATTTTACGCCGACTCTCAAGGTCTTAGCGTCCCTCCCGCGTAGAGCCGGCGGGCGATTGCGAGTCCGAAGCTCGCCCACCTTGAGCGGCCACCCATTTTACATTTTAAATTTTAAATTCTACATTTCAAACAAGTCGGCCGCGTTTGTTCAGTCCCGCAGGCTCAGATGCGCTCCAGGACGGTGGCTATGAGGTCGCGGATACCACCCTTGTAGTTGGGATTGGCGTCGTTGTTGAAGCGGTTGGCGATGATGGAACATACGGTCATGCAGCGGTGGCCCATAAGGCGACCCAGACCGGCAAGGGGTGCCGACTCCATCTCGTAGTTGGTGATACGGTGGTCGCCGTAGCGCCATGATTCAATCAGCGGGTTCAGGTCCGGATTGGCAAGCGGCAGACGCAGCTCGCGGCCCTGCGGGCCGTAGAAGCCGACAGCGCTGATAGTAATGCCACGCACCATATCGTCGCGGCCTATCTGGTCGACAAGCTCCTCGTCGGCCTCCACGAAGTAAGGCTTCGCCCAGAGGGGATTCCAGCCGGTGTGGGCGCAGAAATCGGCCTCCATAGCCAGGTCGGACACGCTGTCGCGGCCGGCATAGTAGTTGAGCACACCATCGAAACCCACAGAGCGCCGAGCGATTACGGGAGTGCCCAGCGAAAGCTCGGGCTGGAGGGCGCCGGAGGTGCCGATACGCACCATGGTGAGTCGACGAAGGTCTTTCTTGACCTCGCGCGTGGCGAAGTCGATGTTGGCCAGAGCGTCGAGTTCGTTGATGACAATGTCGATGTTGTCAGGGCCGATGCCGTGGCTGAGGCACATGATGGGTTTGCCCTTGTAGGTGCCTCCGATAGTATGGAACTCGCGCGAGGAAACCTCGAAAGTGCGAGTGTCGAAGAACTCGGCAACCATGTCGACGCGAGCCGGGTCGCCGACGAGGATGATGCGGTCGGTGAGCTGTTCGGGGCGCAGGTGAAGGTGAAACACGCTGCCGTCCGGATTGATGATAAGCTCTGAGGGAGGTATGATTTTAGTCATGAGCGATGTGTTTTTCAGGACTTTGAAGCCCTTTGTGTTAGTATATTTCTAATGGTGCTGTTTAATTAACGTCGGGATGTAGACCGCGGTTGGAGCTAAACCGGGGCTATTACCATATATCGTCCGCCGGCGAGGGCATTGACATAACCTTCCATCTCCAGGGTGAACATTCGCGACGACACCTCGTTGACAGGTAGGTTCATAGCCACTGCGATTTCGTTGATGGTGACGCTGGGATGGTCGCGCAGAAACTGTAGAAGTACCACCTGCGAGTCCGACAAGTCGGGCATCAGCGAAGTCTGAATGCCGGGGCGTTTGTCGGGCACCCAGCACATTGCCTCCAGAAGATCGCCGGCATCACGTATCATGCGGGCCGTATTGCTGAAGATGAGCTCGTTGCAACCTCGGCTATAGGTGTCGGAGATGCGTCCTGGAAGCGCGAGGACCTCGCGGTGGTACTCCGACGCCAGTCGAGCCGTCACCATTGCGCCCCCGTGGGTGTCGCTTTCGACTATTACGGTCGCATCGGCCATGCCGGCAACTATCTTGTTGCGCTCCAGAAAGTGGCCGCGGTGGGTGGGATCGCTGCTGAGGTAGCGAGTGAGCAAAAAGCCGCCCTCGCGCACTATGCGTACCGCATCCGAGCGATGGTCGGCCGGATAGATGCGGTTGAGGCCCTCGGCCATCACCCCTCCGGTAGGTATACCCTCCTTGACGGCCGCCCGATGCGCCGCTATATCAGCTCCATAGGCCATACCGCTGACAATCACCACATTTGAGAGCGAGGAAGCAAGGTCTGCCACGAGATTATCGATGAAACTCAGACCATAAGGCGTGCAATGGCGGGTGCCGACAATGGCAATGGTCTTGCAGCCGGCCTTGGGAGCCTCCCCAAGGCGATAGAGCATCGCCGGGGCGTCCTGACACTCGCGAAGCAAGGAAGGATAGTCGTCGTCGGTATACCACACCGGGCTTATGCCGTTCGACTCAATGAACTCAACTTCGTCGAGCGCTGTTTTCCACTCCTTTTCGCTGCGTATTGCCGCTACGACCTTCGAGCGCACACCGGTAATACTGGAGACGGTGCCCGGATCTTTGGAGAAAAACTCCCGAGGTGTGATTCCGAGGCTTGCGAAGCGGCTCGCCGTGCCTATGTTCACCGCCGAAAAGTGTGCGAAGGCTATGCGCTCCGCAAGTCGGCGGCAGCGTAGCATACGGTCTTCGGCCACGTCAGGAATCATCGCTTCAAAGGTATTTGGCGAAGGCCTCGGCAAGGAGTGCCCCGCGGGATATACGGCCGTTTTCGAACGACACTATGTCGACGGTGGCCTGAACCACCTGCTCGCCGGCGGCGTTGAAAATGTCCTGGCGGAACACGAATACGGGCCCGCGGCGGCTCAGCGCAAGCTTGCTGACTATACTCTCGCCAAGGCCCACCGAGTGCATATAGCGGATGTCGATGTGGCTCACCACGGGGTCCAGCCCCAGGCGGTGCATCTCGCGGAATGTCAAACCCGCCCACTCGCAGAACTCATGGCGCGTGTGCTCGAGATAGTGGAGGTAGACAGCGTTGTTGACGATTCCTTCCGAATCGACCTCGTAGTCGCGCACCTTGATGGGCATTTCAAATATGTAGTCAGGCTGAGACTGATTCATAGCGAAAACAAGCGGCACCGCATCCCGTGTGCGGGTAGCGGCGCCGTCGAAAGGTATGCTTGTTGTTAGTTTGCCGCTGCTGCAGGTGCTGCGGTGGTGGCTGCAGGGGGAGGTGTTGCGGGCAGACCGAGTTTGACGCGTACTTTGGGAGTAACGTCCTCTACGGTGCTGCCGGTGTAAAGAAGCAGAGAAGGCTCGTTAGGGAAAATGAAGGTGAAGCCTTCCTCAGTGCCTACTGCCTTGACGGCGTCCATAAGGCGCTGCTGGATGGGGGCCATGAGCTGCTGCTGCAGGCGGGCGATGTCCTGCTCGGCGGTGTTGCGGAACTGCTCTACCTTGCCGGCGCGTTCCTGGATTTCCTGAACGCGGCGCTCCTTGATGCTTTCGGGAGTGTTGGCGTCGTTGGCAATTGCCTGATATTCTGTGTACAGCTTGTTGACTTCTTCCTGAAGCTTGCCGAATTCTTCTTCGTAGCGGGCCGAAGTCTGCTGCAGCTGAGTCTGCATGGATGTGGATTCGGGCATGGAAGAGAAGATAGATTCAAGATCTACCACACCGAATTTCTGGGCCATACCTGCGAAGGGAAGGGTCAGCAGGACGGCGAGAAGCAGTTTCTTAATCATTGTTGATGGGGTTGGTATGTGTTTGTTATTGTTTTGTTCTATGCTACAAAGTTAATCAAATTATTCCGAAACGGCAAATTGCAGTTTTAACACTTAGTGCCGATACCGTCAGTTGGAATAACCGAGTTTGGCGAGCACCTCGTTGCTGATGTCGATTCGGGGCGAGGCGTAGATAATCTCCGACGACGATGCGCGGTCGAACACTGTCTGGTAGCCGCGCTGCTCGGCAACGCTCTTGATGGCATTGTAGACATCGTCCTGAATGGGGCGAAGCAGCGTCTGGCGCTTCTGGTACAGTTCGCCTTCCGGGCCGAAGTAGCGCATCCGAAGCTCGGTGGCCTCTTTTTCCTTGTTGGTTATCTCGGTTTCGCGGGCGCGCTGCTGCTCGTCGGTAAGAAACACTTTGTCGGCCAGATAAGTCTGGTACATTGTTTCTGCCTCGGTGCCGAGTGCTTCTACTTCGCGCTGCCAGCGCTGCGAGAGCTGGTTGAGCTGCTCGGAGGCCATTTCGTATTGTGGTACGTTGCGGAGTATGTATTCCATGTCAACGAGCGCGAATTTCTGGGCCGATGCGCCCAAGGCGGCCACGATGGCCAGCATTAGTGTCAGGGCTATTTTTTTCATGTTTGGGAGGGAAGAGATGTTCATATATTATTTATGACGCCTTTTTAAGCCAAAAGTTTAAATGCGGCGCATCAGAATTCCTGTCCGAGGATAAAGTGGAAGTGGCTGCCACCCTTCTCGCCGCTATAGGTGGTGTCGAAGCCGTAGGCCCAGTCGATACCCATCAGACCCACCATCGGCAGCTGGATGCGAACACCGGCGCCGGCGCTGCGCTTGAGAGAGAAGGGGTTGAACTGGCCCACCGAAGTCCAGGCGTTGCCGGCTTCGAGGAAGCCCAAAGCGTAGATTGTCGAGGTGGGCTGCAGCATCAGCGGGAAGTGGATTTCGAGGCCCATGCGGGTGTAGGCGTAGCCTTCCTGGCCGTAGGGCGTCAGCTGGCCGTTGTCGTAGCCGCGAAGAGCTATGGTTTCGGTGGCATACGTATAGGAGCCGCTCATGCCGTCGCCGCCGACGTAGAAGGTTTCGAAAGGCGTGCGCAGGTGCTTGTTGTAGCTGCCGATCAGACCGAAGTCGAAGCGGGTCATCAGCACCGGCGTCCACTGTGGGTTGGTGCTCAGCGGGGTGTAGGTGCGGCTGCGGAAACGCAGTTTCCAGTATTCAATCCACTGGTAGAGCTGCTTGCGCGACTCTTCGGTGTTCTCCGAAGCCAGCTTGGCCCAGTCCTTTTTACCCGTGAAGAGGCTCGCGGGAGGTGTCAGCTGGAGGTTGAGCGAGAAAGTTGAGCCGCTGCGGGTGTAGATGGGATTGTCGATCGAGTTGCGCGCAAGGGTCAGGCCGAGCACGAGCGAGTTCGACGTACCGTTGTTCATATAGTAGAGGTAGTCCCAGTTCTTGAGGTAGTACCAGTTGTAGCCAAGCTCGGCAGTGAAGGTGAAGTAGTCGTCGGGCCATTTCAGACGCTTGCCGAAGCCAACGTTGATGCCGATGAGCTGAAGCACCTTGTTGGGGTCCAAAGAGTTCTGGTAGCTGTTCTGATAGTAGTCGTTGTAGTAGCTGTTGGGATAGTAACCGTAGCCATAGCCCCACAGCGAACTCTGCGACCACGACCGGTTGTAGAACGAATTGTTGACACCTGTCTGGCGGCTGTAGTAGGCCGACACGCTCAGCGAGTTGGGTCGTTTGCCGCCGAACCACGGATCGAGGAAGCTGATAGCATAGCTCTGGTAGTAGCGGGCGTTGGTCTGGGCGCTGATAGTGAATGTCTGACCTTCGCCCTGCGGGATGATGCCGCGGTAGGTACTCGGGTAGAAGAGGTTCTTGATGGAGAAATTGGTGAATTTAAGCTGCACCTTACCGATGATACCCGTCTGACCCCAGCCGAGCGAGAACTCAATCTGGTCATTGGCCTTCGACTCGAGATTGAACACGATGTCGACCGTGCCGTTCTCTTCGTTAGGTTCGGGTTGTATGTCGAGCTTCTCGGGGTCGAAATGGCCGGTCTGGGCAATTTCGCGCGCCGAGCGCATAAGGTCGCTCTTGCTGAAGAGCTCGCCCGGACGCAGACGAAGTTCGCGGCGTATAACCTTTTCGTAGAGGCGGTCGTTGCCGTTGATGACAATATTGTTGATGCGGGCCTGAGGACCTTCGATCATTCGCATTTCAAGCGAAATGGAGTCGCCGCTGACCTCTCGCTCGATAGGTATGAGCTGATAGAAGAGGTAGCCGTTGTCCATGTAGAGGTTGCTGACGGCGTCGTCGTCCTCATTGAGGCGCTTGCGCATCAGTTTCTGGTTGTAGACGTCGCCGGGTTCCATACCGAGGTAGCCGTCGAGCACTTCGGTGGGATAGATGGTGTTGCCCACCCAGGAGATGTCGCGTATGAAGTACTGCGGGCCCTCGTCGAGGTGTATGTAGACGTCGACGGTGTTGTCGTTGTAGGGGACAACGCTGTCGGCCACGATGCGGGCGTCGCGGTAGCCCCGCTCGTTGTAGCGCTCAAGGATGCGGTTGAGGTCATCCTGATAGTCGGACTCTACGAACTTCTTCTGGCTGAAGATTTTAATCAAGCTGCCCTTCTCGTTGGTCTTCTTCATGGTGCGCTTGAGGGCGCCGGAGCTCATCACCTCGTTGCCGGTGAAGTAAATGCGGTGCACCTTCACCTTGTTGTGCTTGTCGATGACGATGTTGACTATCATCTCGTTCTCGTTCGAAAGATCCTCGACGAGGTCTATGCGCGCCTCGGCGTTGCCGAAGCCTTTGTCCTTGTAGTACTTTTCGATGATGCCGACGGCGCGGTTAACGATGTTCTGAGTAATCTGATTACCCTTCATGAGCTGAAGACGCTCCTGCAAGTCCTTGATTTCGCCCTTTTTGGCACCGAAATACTTCACCTCCGAAATGCGAGGCTGCGTGCGCAGCACTATCTTTATCCATGCGCGGTCGCCCACGGTGCGCACCAGCTCCACACGGGCCTGCGCAAAGAGGGTCTGACGCATAAGGCGCTTCACCGCGTTGGTTATGTCGTCGCCCGGAATGGCGACGCGCTCGCCGACTCTGAGGCCGGCGTAACCAAGAATAAGGTCGTCGTCGTAGTTCGGTGCTCCCTCAATCTCTATCCCGGCTATTTCATAGGTGCGCGGCATGGCGCTGTACAGCACGGTGGGATTGTTGATGGTGTCGGCCGGTGTCTGTACCTGTGCACGCAGCAGTCCCGGTGCGAGGAAAACAGTCATCAGCATTATTATCAATATCTTGGTTCGCATAGCGTGAGATTGGTTTTTAAATCTGTGGTACCCGGTCAGTTGGTAGGTTCGCCGGCGACTTGCTCGCCGGTTTTGCCGAAGCGGCGCTGCCGCTGCTGGTATTGGGCTATATGGGCGCGGAAGTCGTCCGCACTGTAGTCCGGCCAGTAAGTGCCGGTGACGGTAAGTTCTGTATAAGCGGCCTGATAGAGCAGGAAGTTGCTCAGGCGCATGTCGCCCCCGGTGCGTATCATAAGGTCGGGGTCGGGCATGCCGGCCGTGGCAAGCGAGGCCGACAATGCGTCCTCATCTATCTGCTCAAGGCTGATTTCACCTTTGGCGTGGCGTTCGGCCAGGCTGCGGGCGGCGCGCACCAACTCCCAGCGCGAGGAGTAACTCAGAGCGAGCACCAGCGTCAGGCCCGTGCAGTGCGAGGTGTCGGCCATGCAGCGTCGCAGACGCTCGGCGGCTTCGGCCGGCATACGGTCCAGGTCGCCGATAGAGGTGAGGCGCACGTTGTTCTTGATCAGGTCGGGCGTCTCGCGCTCGATGGCGGTAACTATGAGGTGCATCAAAGCGTCGACTTCATCCTGCGGCCGGTTCCAGTTCTCGGTGGAGAAGGTATACAGGGTGAGGTAGCCGATGCCAAGGCGCGATGCCTCTTCGGTGATGCGGCGCACGGTGTTGACGCCCTCCACGTGGCCTGCCGAACGTTCGAGGCCGCGCGCCTGCGCCCATCGCCCGTTGCCGTCCATTATTATGGCGACGTGGCGTGGTAGTCGGTCCGGGTCTATGGAGGGTATGGTGTGCTGTTCAGTCAACATAATGGCAGGTTTCGCAGCGTTTGCCAAACTCGTACGATACTCCGATGGTGAGGCGCGAGTACCAGTCGGTGTTTTTGTAGAACGCTGTCTTTATTGTGTTTAAATCGTTGAGCACCGGGCCGTCGAACGAGTCGCTGAAGGCCTTGGTCATAGTAAATTCTATGCCGAGGTTCCAACGCTCCGATACCTTGTACTTTATTCCGACACCCATCGGAATTGTCGGCGCAACCGAGGTCTTGCCGCCCGAGGATGCCATGGCCACTCCCACACCAAGGGTGAGATAAGGTGTCCAACGGCGCAGGCGTTTGAAGGTTTCGCCGATGCCGTAAGGGAAAAAGTTGAATTCGGCGCGGGCACTCAGGTCGTAGACGGTGGAGGTGAAGTCGTAGACGGCGCCGTCGGGAAGCACGTTGGCCACATCGGCCGTCGAGCCGCTCAGCCCGAAGGTGGAGAACACGCCGCGCAGCGCCCAGCGCGTGTCGGGCAGATAGCGGAACGACACTTCGCCGTCGAAGCCGGGGTGCTTGAATATATTGCTGCCGTTTGCCTCGCCGATATATCCACTCATGCCCAGCTGAACGCCCAAATCGAACTTGTAGGGCGCTGTGGGGGCCGTAGCCTGCGCGCGGGCCTCTCCGGCTCCGAAGAGGAGCAGCAGCATAAGGACGGCAGCGCTTACGAACTTGCGGAATTTCATCGGCGGCAATACTTATTATCTTACTGAATAGGCTTGAAGGTGAGGCGGTTGAAGGTTGCGCGCCATACGAAGGGTGAGAGCGTGCCCGAGCTCTGGACACCTCCGAACATAAAGATGAAGGGGCACGTCCACTCGGTGATGGGCTCGGTGGCACGACTCAGCGGTGCGCCCTCGATGATGGCGGTGCCGGGCAGGCGCCGCGAAAGAGCAATTTCCTCCCACAGGCTGCCCGAGCGCGACTCGTGGAGTTCGCCCTCGTAGCGGTAGACCTGCGCGCGGTAGACGGCCGGCACTTCGGCGGGAAGCTGAAGCAGCTCGTCGCCTTTCTTCCAGGTCATACCGTAGTCCATAGATGTATAGAGCGTCCGGGCGACGGTGCCGTCGGCGTTGCGGCCGCCGAACGCCATCAGGGTGGGATACTCTTTGGGGATGAATGCGCCGCTTATGCGGAAGGTTACGAAGGGTGCAAGGACCATTTCCTCAACGGCCCAGTCGAGTGGCTCGTTGTTCATGCGGGCCCAGTTGCCGCGGCCGTCGTAGCTCCACACAGCCTTCACCGGGCGCCCGTCGACACCATTGCCGCCGACTATCACGGCCTGCGGAGCGGCGCTCAGCGGAGTGGTGTACTCTATCATATTGGAGGTCGCCTCGACGGGCATCCCTTCGGGCAGCAGCGAAAGGGCGCCACTCTCAACGTCGACAAGATGCCACACGCCGCTGTCGGAGCAGCGGTTGGCAAGCACTTTGCCGTTGCAGCTGCCATAGATGGTGGTCAGACGAAGTCCGGAAGCGGTCCAGGTGCTGCCGCCGTCGGCGGAGCTGTAGTGGGCGTAGCTTGCGGTGGAGAGGTCGTCGTCGACGAGTATATGGAGCGAATTACCGTTGGCTGTGAAGCTGTTGACGATGGCTCGCGCCGGAATATTGGCGGCGGAGGCGCTCCAGTTGTCGTAGTAGGGATTGTCGGTGGTCTGAAGGGAGTAGCTCGAGCCGGCGCGGGTGAGGCAATAGAGCTTGCCGGAGCCTTGAGTGGTCTTCTGCTCGATGGGCGCGGACAGCGAGGTAGGCAGAGGGCGGCGTGCGGCGCGGTTCCACACCAGAGAGTCGCTCTTGAGCTGGTGCACGTTCACCTTAATCTGGTATTTGCGCTCGGCAAGCCCGTCCCACGACACCACGCGCAGCTCGACCGGGCCGCGGCTGAAGTCGATGGAGTCGGTGCCGGAGGAGAGGTAATTTACTGTCGTGTCGCCTCTTTCGTTGCGGAAGGTAAGCTCTGCCGTCGACACATTGTCGTACATCTTTATCACAGGCACGAGTTTATCCACCGCCGTGCCGTAGGGCAGCGAGTCGGCGTTGAAAATCTGAGCCTTGACAAGGTCGATGGAGAAGAAAACGGAGTCGAGATTGGCAAGCACATTGGAGTTGGCGCCCAAGCTGAAACTGTGAACGGCCGTACCATACGTGGAGGCCTCGCCGTTTTCAACGTCGGAACTATTGCATGACCAAAGGCCGAATGCGGCCGCCATGACCACCGTTGCTATTGATGGATATTTCTTCATTAGCGTCTGTGATGTTTCAAGCAACAAAATTACATTTTTTCCCGCAAACCTCAGCCTTGTGCATCCACAAAGCGTCGTTTTTCATCCCGCATTTATATGTTTTTAACGTCCAAGGCGCCGTGTGGTAATAAAGATTAAGGTTTTTCGGCTCTTTCCAACCCGTTTTGCCCTATATGCTCTCCCATTCGCGCCTCAAAACTGGAAATAGATAAAGGGCATCACCGATTCCGACCGCAGTTCGAGTACAAGCTGCACCACTACGATGAATATCAGCAACTTGACAATCCACGGGCTGCGTACAAACCAATCCCCGGCTTTAGGCCAAAAGCCGGTCGGCAGGCAGTGGGCCACTACGATGACCAGCATAAGCACCAGCCACAGCATGCGGGCCGAGGCAAAGGCCATGATTTTTGCAAGCGAATAGTCGCCGGGTATGGAGGCGAGTACCGTCCAGGAATCCTGCCAAGTATCGGCGCGAAAAAACACCCAAAGAGCTGCCACAAAGCACATTGTGATGCCCCACGAGAAGGCCTTCACTATAAATCCGTCGCCCAGACGTCCCAACCGGGGCTTCGCAGCCTTGTGGACGGCAAGTCCGGCGCCGTGCATGGCGCCCCAAAACACGAACTTCCATGCCGCCCCATGCCAAAGGCCGCCGATGAGCATGGTAGCGAAGTTGTTGACGTAGGTGCGGGCCGTGCCCTTTCGGTTGCCCCCCAGAGGGATATAGATATAGTCGCGAAGCCACGTGCTTAGAGATATGTGCCAGCGCCGCCAAAAGTCCGTAAGGTTGCGGCTCTTGTATGGAAAATTGAAGTTTTGGGCAAGTTTGAAGCCCATGATGAGCGCTATGCCGATGGCCATGTCGGAGTAGCCGGAGAAATCGCAGTAAATCTGCATAGTATACCCGATTATGCCCATTAGGTTCTCAAAGCCGGTGTAGCCGCCGGGAGTACTGAAAATGAGGTCGTTGTACTGAGCAATGTAGTCGGCGATAATGGCTTTTTTGACCACTCCCAGCAGGATAAGCCAGAACCCCATATAGACCTCGGAGCGCGTCGCGGTGACGTTTTTGCGGATTTGTGGTATGAAATAGTCCGCCCGGACTATAGGGCCGGCGACGAGCGCGGGAAAGAACGAAAGAAAAAAAGCGTACTCCAGCCAGGTGCCCGTCGGCGCGACACGGCCTTTGTAGACGTCGACTATGTAGCTCACACTCTGGAAGGTATAAAACGATATACCCACCGGTAGAATGATGTCGAGCGGCTGAAAATTTCCGCCCACCGCCGCCTGAAAGTTCCAAAGAAAGAAATTGGCATACTTGAAGTAGCCCAATATGCCCAGCGACGTCGCAAGCGACACACCCACTCCGATGCGGCGGAACGCGCGCGAGCGCCCCGGCGCCGAAATAAGCCGCGATATCAGCCAGTCGACCAACGAAGTAGCCGCAAGAAGGCAAACGAAGACTCCCGAGCACTTGTAGTAAAAATAGAAACTGAAAAGCACCACGAAGACCATCATCTGCCATACCCGCTTCTTCAAAAGCGAGTAAATCGGCAGAAAAACCAGGAAAAGCGCCCAAAAAGTTCCGCTCGAAAACAGCAGAGGCTCCGACGGAAGGTAGACGAGCCGGTCGGCGATGTTGGCGAAGACGTCGTGGAGCGATACCATGGCTCAGCGTTCGTTGGGTTGGTGCACAAACACTCGTGCCGGACGCGCCGTGGCGACATCGGGCCGCTCCATGCGGATGGGGTGCAGGCTGTGGGCCGGCATCCAACGCACTACACTGTCCATCCATTCGATGGCTGAAGCTCGCGTAGGGTGCGCACCGTCGCGGGCGCGGTCAAAGTGCATACCGTCGCTGAGGAAGAAGGCTCCCTCCGGTGTGCTTTCTTCAATCAGCTCGTTGATGCCGGTATCCGGTTTCCAATTGGGAGGCCCGATCCAAAGATAGGGTATGGTGTCGATGTCGGCGATGATTTTCTCGACGTAGCCGCGCCGCTTGTTCTTAATATCGCTGACAAACAGCTCGTTGGCTCCGAGCGATATGAATACGTAGGTCGGCCGGATGTCGTGTATATACCGGCTGAGACGATCCGAGCGCCCCCAGACCTCGGAAGTAGAACTGTACCACACCACGTTGTAGAGCGTATGGCCGTTTTTGGCGGCATAGGCGGCCAGGCGCGGCCCGAGGCCCTCGAGCATGGAGTCGCCGATGAAGAGTATGCGCTGGGCTGCCGTATCGACCGGCATCGGGAAAGTCGGACAGGCCTCCTCCACACTGTCGGCGGCGAGGCTGTCGGCCGGAACCTCTTCGGGGATGTGTCTGTCGGCAAAGATATTTTGGCTTATTTCGGACGATTTCAGCTGATGCCCTCCGATTTCGGGCAATCCCACTGCCGAAGCCACGGCAAACACCACAAAGGCCACCGCAAGTAAAAGCCACAAACTGAAGTGATGGCGCGTCATACCCTACTCTCCTGCAATTAGAACGACACCAGCATATAGTCAATGCGCCCGCGCGCAACGCGATATCTGCGCAGCCCGTAGCCCTTCTCCGCGGCTATGCCCTCCACGGGGTGACCGCTAAGCGAAAAAACATCGTATTCGCTGTGGCAGACCGGACATTCGGCAAGCATGCTTTCGGTGTTGATTTCCACGATAATGTTGTGGTCGCGCTCCACGGGGCACGCCAGGTCATAGGCCGCCGGTTCGCCCAGCACGGTGGTTACCAACAATATTCCGCCGAAGCCGGTGAAACTGTTGGCTGTGTAGGGAAAGTTGGCGGGTATGCGCTTGTCGCGGATGTAGCTCTTGTAGTCCATAGCGCCGGCTACTCCGTAGATATTCCAAGAGGCCTCGGTGGCGAAAGGCAGATTGACGGGCGTCACCGGGATGCGGTCGTCGTCCAAAGTATGACAGCCCGCGCAGGCTATTGCGCAGGCTGCATATAGTATGGTCTTTGCTAATCTTGTCACCGGGAGAGAAAGCTGTTAGGACGTTAAGCCAGGCCGCTGAAAAGTTCGCCGAATTTGTCGGCAGCCTTCTGCAGAGTCGGGCCCACCATAGGCTTGATGATGGCGGGTATGTCGACGTCGATAACGCCGCAAACCTCCGTCGACTCAGCAGAAACAGCCTTGAAGGTCACTTTGAGCTGCATGGGCACCGGAGAGCCCTCCGCCTGAAGCACTATAGCCTCCGGGGTGCGCTCGACGGCACGAAGGTTGATGGCGCCCATCTGAGGCGTGTTGATGGTTATGGTGTCGGCAGTGAAACTAACGTTGCCGACGGCCTGCCGCTGCTCTTCGGGCATGGCGTCCAGGCGCTCCTGAAGGATGGTGAAGTCGCCGAAGCGCGACGCAAGCTCCTCGGCATTGCGCGCTATTACTACGGGTTTGGAACTATATGTTGCCATTATTTGGGTCTGTGTGGGGTTCGGTCAGCGGCGGGGTGCCCAGTTGGCCGGGTCCAGGCGCCACTGCTGAAGGGTTTCGATGTCGTTTTCGTTGATGAAGCGGGTTCCCAATGCGGCCTCCAGAAGCGCCGTGTAGTTGCTCAGCGTGTGGAGCTCTACGTCGGCCTCCTCGAAGTGTTCGCGCGCTACCGGGAATTCATAAGTGAACAGTGCAAGCATGCCCAGAACCTCGGCGCCGGCGTTGCGCACGGCCTCCACGGCTTTGAGCGAGCTGCGACCGGTCGACACAAGGTCTTCTATCACAACCACTTTCGAACCGGGCTTAAGATCACCCTCTATGAGGTTCTCCAGTCCGTGGTCTTTGGGAGTAGAGCGCACGTAGACATAAGGAAGGTTGAGCAGGTCGGCTACCATGGCTCCCTGGGCAATGGCGCCGGTGGCTACGCCGGCAACAACCTGGGCATCCGGATATTTCTCCAAAAGCATCCGGGCAAGTTCTACCTTGAGGAATGTACGCACTTCGGGGTACGACAACGTGCGGCGGTTGTCGGTGTAGATGGGAGAATTCCAGCCCGAGGCCCAGGTGAAGGGATTGTCAGGCTGCAATTTTATTGCGCTTATTTTCAGAAGCTTCTCAGCAAAAAGTCGTGCTACATTCTTCATGTTTTCCAGAATAGTGTTTTATATTGTCCTCCACGGAGGCGGTGTGCCCCGCTTTTCAGAGTGCAAAAGTAGTCATTTTCCGCGACATTTCAGCACTCCCGCTGCATTTTAAATTTTGCTAACTAAAGAAGGTGCGCAAGTTGCGGTAGAGCGCGTTCAGCGGCAGTCCCATCACGTTGTAGTAGCACCCTTCGATGCCCGTGATGCCGACGGCCCCTATCCACTCCTGAATGCCGTAGGCCCCAGCCTTGTCGAGGGGATAGTAGAGATCGACATATTCGGTGATTTCTTTCTCGTCGAGATGTCCGAAATGCACCTTGGTGGTCTCCGAAAAGGTCAGGGTCCGGTCGGGTGTGGTGAGCGTCACGCCGGTCACCACGGTATGGGCGTGGCCGCTGAGACGGCGGAGCATGTTGCGAGCCTCTTCCGGCGTGGACGGTTTGCCGAGGATGGCGTCACCGTCGATAACCACTGTGTCGGCCGTGATGATAAGCTCCTTGGGCTCAAGCATATCGGCATAAGCGCGGGCCTTGAGCTGCGAGAGGTAGGCGGGCACTTCGGGCGCCGCAAGGGTGTCGGGATAACTTTCGTCGATGTCGCGCGCCTGAGCGACTTCAAAGCGTCTCAGAATCATGCCGAGAAGCTCGCGGCGGCGAGGGGAATTGGATGCCAGCAGGATGCGGTAGTCGGCAAGCTCTTTTGCCGGCCATGGCGCGAGCACCCGGTCCTGCTCTGTTCTGCAGTCTTTTACCATTTGTCTATCAGTGTCTTACCACCCGAAGGCTTTTACGTCGTCAAGCCAGTGTCCGTTGATTTTAAGTAGTTCTTCGAGTAGTTCGCGGGCAACACCGTAGCCGCCGTCGGCCCGCGTGATAAATGTAGCGATGGCCTTCACCTCCATGGCGGCGTCGCGGGGCGCCACGGGCAGCCCGACAGCCTCCATCGGCGGGATGTCGGGAATATCGTCGCCGACAAAAGCAACTTCCTCCGGTTCAAGGCCATTGCGCTCCATCCATTCTTTGAGGATGGGCAACTTGTGAGATGCGCCCAGATAGATATCCTCCAGTCCGAGCTTCCGGAAACGCTCGCGAACCGTTTCAACTTTTGCACCGCTTATTATGCACATTTTCAAACCATTGCGCACTGCCAGCTGCATTGCATAGCCGTCCTTGACGTTGACCATGCGCGCCGGCTCGCCATCGGCATCCATAGGCACGGTCGATGGCGACAAGACGCCGTCGACGTCGAACGCTACGGCTTTTATCTTGGTAAGATCGTAGTCAATCTTGCTCATGAGCTTTGATAATGAGTTTGTTAAGTTCCGCGAATGCGGTTTTGAGGTCGTCGGGCACCCGAGCGAGTTGCCGGGTCATCACCTCAAGGTCGCCCCGGCGCGCCGGCCCGGTCTGCGCGGCATGCGGCCCGATGGCAAATGCCTTGCGCACTGTCATTTCCACAAGCGGACGAACCACTTCCAACGGAAATCCATCGTCCTCCAGGATGTTCTGAGTGCGCTCCAAAAGTATGTTGACGAAGTTGTTGGCCATTACCCCGGCAATATGCAGTGTGCGGCGCTTGTCGGCGTCGGCGTGGCATACTCTGGCTCCGAGTCCGCCCCCGATGGCGTCGGCAAGGGCAAGGTCGGCGGCTGCGGAGGCCTCTGTGAAGAACGGCACTGCTGCCACATCCACTTCGAAACCTCGCGTAAAGGTCTGCAGCGGATAGAGAACGCCGACGCGCTCCGAAAGTGGCCGAAGCGCCTCCATACCCAAAGTGCCGGAGGTGAGTAGGCACAACGGATTGCCGGCAAGGCGTCCCATCGCTGCCACCACCTCGGCAAGTGCCGAGTCAGCCACTGAAACGATCACTACATCGGCCTCCACGCCGGCGGCCTCCCCCAGGGCGAGAACACGGCAGCCGGGCGCAGGCAGCTGCGCATAGAGCTTCTCGGGAGTGCGGTTTGCCCACCCTACCAGCTCAAAGCGACGCGAAAGCGGCTCGGCCAGCGAGCCGGCCACGTTTCCTGCCCCGACAAGGAGTACTTTCAGCCTCGAACCGTCACTCTTCATCCTGCACGGCGTTCCAGCGGCCCAGGTGTACCTTTTCCCAAAGCAGGCGCGACGGGTCTACCGGGCGCCGGTTCTCGGCCGAATAGCCGAAAGTGAGTATGCACTCGACGGGGTACGACTCCGGAATGCCCAGTGCGCTCTGAACAACCGTTTCCGAAGGTTCGCCGTCGGCGGCGAAGCGGTTGCGCACCTGCACCCAGCAGGAGCCTATGCCGAGGGCGGCTGCCTGAAGCTGCATCATAGTGGCGGCCACACTGGCGTCCTCGATGAAAACGTCGCTGCGCTCGGGGTCGGTCACTATGACCACGGCGAGAACGGCCGTGCGGAAGCTCGCAGCCCCGGCGGGCTTGCACTGCCCCAGACGCGCGAGCATCTCTTTGTCCTCTACCACAACAAACTGCCAGGGCCGGGCGCTCTTCGACGTCGGCGCCAGCAGTCCGGCCTCAAGTATGGTCTTGACATGCTCGGGGTCGATGGTCTGCTCGGTGTATTTTCGGATGCTGTGTCGGCTGAGAAGTAGTTGATGGAGGTCTTCCATGGCTTATGTCTTTGTAATCTCTATAATAGCTTGTTGTATAAACAAAAAAAGCGGCACCAATGCCGCACGATGGCTTCAGCGCCGGCAAACCCACGCATTGGGAAAGACGTCGTAGACTCCCGCGTTGCGGCCGGCTGCCGAAAGGGCGGCCGCATCGGTGCCGCTCATGGCACTCACTCGAATGCGACCCTGCATCGGAACGACACTCAGGGGGAGAGCATCGGTCGAATGGTGCTCCACAAACACGTTCGCTTCGTCCATATTGGCCAACGAGGCCACGATGAGGCAGTACGGTCCGTCGGCAGCTGCCTGCGCCTCCGAGCCGCGAGTGCGCTCCGGGCGTACTCGAGCCTCGTCGACACCGTCGGCCGGCGTTCGGAACACCAACATCAGCGGCGCCTCCCGGTCGGCCTGGACCATCCTCACCTCAGCCGGAGCAGCGGTAGGAATAGCCGAGGCCATAGTAGCGTTTTTACCCGTGCCCAGGCCGTTGATCCAACCCGTCACCAGCACTATGGCGGCAAATACTGCCACTGCGGTGCCCCAGGTGGCGGCAATGCGGACTCCGCGACCGGCAACAGCGCGACTACGCGACTCCCGCAGAGCCTCCTGAGCCTTTTCGACGGGTGCGGGAGCTGCCGCGGGCGCTGCCAAAAGCTTGAATTCGGGATTGGGCAGCCAGCAGGTGGCAGAGGCTCCGATGAAGTCGGCAGAGCAGCCGAAAGCAATCTCGCCGGAGGGGGTGCGGCTCAGCTCGCCGAGATCTTCGATGACGTAGCGGCCCTCCGATGCCAGAGCATCCAGAATCTCGCGCACGTCGGAAGCCACAATTCGCTGCGCCTCTTCGGCATCGACTTCCTCGCGCAGGCAGATGGAGCCGATAAGATCGGCCGAAGTCCCCACTTCGGGCAAATACTCGAAGCCGACGCTCTCGCCGGGCGGCGTAATACGCCCGGTCTCAGCGTTATAGGATGCCGACACCCAGACCCTGCCGAACACGCCGATACCTCGCACTTCAACAACGGAAGCGTGAGGCAGAAGGTGAGCAATATGCCGGGCGGTAGTATTCACATTGCAAAGTTAATAAAAAATGTGCAATTCGCCCCAACTTTTCGCCAAGTTTTTTATCGGCGGCATAGAATATGGCAAACCGGCCGGAAAGATTGCTCTTCCGGCCGGTTTGCATTGTATGCCAGTTCGTTATTTGCGCAGAACGGAGATGGCGCCTTCGTAGTCCGGCTCGTGGGTGATTTCCTCCACAAGGTCGGAGAAGATGACGTTGCGGTTCTCGTCGAGCACAATCACGGCGCGGGCCAGAAGTCCGGCAAGAGGTCCGTCGACTATCTGCAGACCATATTCCTGAGCGAAGGTCGGCGAGCGGAAGGCGGAAGTTACCTCCAGCTTGTCGATGCCTTCGGCGGTGCAGAAGCGTTTCTGGGCAAACGGCAGGTCCATCGACACGCAGATTACCTGCGTGTTTTCCATCTTGGCGGCCTCTACGTTGAAGCGGCGTACACTGGCGGCGCAAACGGGGGTGTCGAGGCTGGGGAAGATGTTGAGTACTATGCGTTTGCCGGGATAGTCGGAGCAGCGTACCTCCTTAAGGTCGGCGTTGACCAGGGTGAAGCACGGTGCCTTGGAGCCTACTGCGGGTATATTCCCGTAAGTGTGGCAGGGATTGCCCTGAAAATAAATTGTTTCCATTGTTTTTGAGTTAGTATGTAGTGGGGGCGGTCTCAGCGGCTCAGGGCCGTGAGGCTCGCTTTTTGAATAACGACAGACTCAAGGTCATTGTTGTAGCCGCGCACGAAATCGGCCACACGGCCGGCGCGGTCCACAAAGACTATCACCGGCAGGAGTGAACCCACGCCGAGGTCGCGGATGGCCGAGCCGCTGTTGAAGGCGGCGGTCTCGCCGGGCGCGGTCTCGCCGAGAACAGCGGCAACATCCTCGGCGCGGCGGTCGGCGAACATCCACACCAGCTCTGCATTGCCGGGCACGGCCGTCATGGCGTTGCGAAGGGCGCTGATCAACGCCGGAGTGGTGACGGTCTCTGTGTTGCAGAAAACGAGCACCGTAGGAGCTGCCATCGGCTCTCCGCGGTGGTGGATATATCGTGTGCCGTCGGTGGCCGGCACTGCCACCAGCGGCAGCGGCTCGCCGACGAGCTGTTCGAGCGAATAGGTGTCGGTACGGTATTTTTCGAATGCCTCGGGCTCGAGCGACACCAGGGTCTGCATATCGACCGCACAGCCGGGTTTGGAGGCTGGCCTGAGATACTGCACGTTGACGGTCTGCTCGCCGAGCTGCCCGGGATTGTTCTCAAGTTCCACTGAGATGGGTGCAAGGCTTTCGGCATCGAGTATATACTCGAATTCCTGCGCATCGCATCCCGCAAGCCGTCGGATGCCGTCGACGCGTATTGCTTGGCGGCCGCCCGCCGTCAGGGAGGAGATGCGCACGCTATAGGTGGTGTCGGAAGCCATCGCCACGAAGTGCTCACCGATGAACTGCGGAAGCAAGTCGGCAAACTGGGCCCGTCTTTGCACCCCGTTTTCGGCCTTGCCGCCGGGAGCGAAGGAGGCTCCGTCGGCCGCTGCGTGGTATTCCTGAAGCCGCTTGTTGGCGAAGCGGAAATGGTTACCTCCGAAGTATGCCGAAAAGCCTCCCGTCGGGCCGGAAGGGGTGTCGAGTTTCCATCTGATAATATATGAGCAGGGGGCGAGGCTGTCGGTCGGCGCAGATGCCGCCCGCAGCGCTACGCCGTACTCCACCGGGGCTTCCAGAGTGGGCAGGAAGACCTGATAGCGGCAGGAATCCTCAAAACATTCGGTGGCAAGCAGCCTACGGCCGATAGAATCAAGGCGTGCACGCACCCCGGCGGGTTCTGTACCGCCGAGGGTCGCGGAAGAAAAGGCAAGCACCACAAGAACTGCCGAGACGTAATGTGCAAAATATGAACGCATAGTGATGAATTTTATATTCAAAACACTTGGTTGCGCCGTTTTGTTCAATCTTTCTTCGGAGTTACTTTCGGCAGGGTGAAGCGGAAGGAAAGACCTCCGGTGGGACGGTTCTCGACGGTGATGGTTCCTCCGTGGGCAAAGACGGTGCTCTGCACGATGGGAAGGCCCAGGCCCGTACCGCCCGCCTTGCGCGCACGGCCCGAGTCCACGCGGTAGAAGCGCTCGAAAAGGTGCGGAATGTGCTCCTCGCCGACGCCGACGCCGTTGTCGCGGAATACAAAGGTGTAGAACTTGTCGTCCTCGCCGACGCAAAGCAGCTCGCACACCGTGCCCTTGGAGTAGGCGGCGGCGTTGCGGCAGAGATTCATTATCATGCCGTTGAGCAGGTTGTAGTTGCCCATCACCTTGCAGTCGAGCGGTATGTCGAAATTGAAGGTCATCGAGCCGAGCACGCCGGACTCCTCGACGTCGTTGCTGAGCGTAAAGGCCACATCGTGGAAGTCGAGCTCTTCGGTGCTTATTACCTCGCCGCCGTCCTCAAGGCGCGTAATGGCCGACACATCGGAAATCAGGCTCACCAGGCGGTTGGCGTGCTGCTGAGCCTTGATGATGAAGTGCTGCCGGGTTGAGGCATCCATTTCCGGATTCTCTATTATGGTGTCCAGATAGCCTTTGATGACGCCTATGGGAGTGCGAAGCTCGTGGTTTATGTTGCTGCTCATCTGGCGCTTGGCCTTGGCTTTTTCTTCGATGGCGTGCATGGCCACTGCATGTTCGCGCTTCTGACGCTTCAGGGCCTGCCCGCGCTCGTTGAAGATGTGGACAATCTGGCGGTTTATATCGCCGAGCTCATCGTGCGGAAAGTCGACGGCGGGAATGAAATTTGGGTCGGAGGCCGCCTTCTCGGCCACACTGCGCAGCAGGCGGATATTGCGCGCGAAGTGACGCGAAGCAAAGTATGTCAGCAGGGTGATGGCGATGGCAACCAGCAGGAGCACCACCAAAACCTTCAGACTGGGCGACACGGCCGCCATTATATCCTGGTCGAAGGGCAGCACGGTGATGACAATCAGCCGGCCGTCTTCCGAAGGCGTGGCGCGGTAGTAGAAGTACTGCCCGTCGGTAGGCCGCTGGTTCAACTCGCCGGCCAGGTCGAGTCCCGGGTTGGTGGTGATGCCGGCGTCGTTGTCGATTTCCTCGTTGGTGAGTTGTATGGGCTCGCCGTAGCTGTAGCGCAGCAGGCCGTCTTCGTAGACGGTGATACGTATCTTGTCGAACTCGGGGCTGTCGCGGTAGTAGTCGTAGACGAACTCAAGATATGGACGGATGGTATTGTCCGAAGCACCGTCGTAGTAGAACTTGAGGATGCGTTCGTTGACAAGATTAAGCTGGTCGTAGGCGCGGTTGAGCTTATACTGATAGTTGTTGTGGAACACCCACACACCCATTGCTATCAGCACAAGCCACATTCCGGCCACCAAGGGCACGAAAAGCTGCCACTGAAAGCTAATTCTTCTCCTTGAAGCCATAACCGAAACCCTGGCGAGTGATAATATACTTTTCGTAGTCGCCGAGCTTCTTGCGCAGACGGGTGATGTTTGTGTCGATAGTGCGTTCGGAAACCACAACATCGTCGCCCCACACGTTCTTCATGATTTCCTCGCGGCTGTGGATGCGGTTGCGGTGTGTGAGGAAGAAGAAGAGGATGTCGAACTCGGTGCGAGTCAGGGTAATAAGCTCGCCGTCGAGGTAGCACTCCTTGTCGTTGCGGTCAATGCGAAGGCCCTTGAAGGTTACGTCGGTCTCGTAGAGCGACTGCTGCTGCTCGATGTCGGTGGCGGTGCGTTTTGCCGTCAGTCCCGACCGGCGCAGGATGGCGCGTACGCGCGCAAGAACCTCGCCGATGACGAAGGGCTTGGTCACGTAGTCGTCGGCTCCTATATTGAGCCCTTTGACCACGGCGTCCTCATCGGTCAGCGCCGAGCAGAACAGTATGGGCTTGTCTTCGGTCTCGGTGACATTGCGTATCTGCTTGGCAAAGTCATAGCCCGAAAGCTGGTCCATCATTATGTCGACCATAAACAGGTCGTAGGGCTGCAAATCCATGTCCAACGCCTCCTCGGCGCTGTACGCACAGTCAACTTCGTAGCCCTCTTTCTCGAGGTTGAACTTGAGTATCTCGCAGACGGCCTCTTCGTCGTCTATCACTAATATTCTGGTTCTCATATGGTTTGCAGAGCATCAGAATGCCCTGTAATATTACATAGCGGGATAATGGTTGGTTTTCGAGGCTAAAATTACAAATTATTTATGGCGCAAAAGCGTTAACAGATGTTAAACAATGATTTTGTCACATTCCCCCACGAACCTTTTGCCAACCCGCGTTGTTGGAATTACAGAACGCAAAATAATTGCATTGTGTTTTTTCATGGTATTAGATTTTAAGGTTTAAGATTGTCGGGTGTCGTGAGACAGCCGATTTTTTTTGCCCAATTATCAATTATCAATTATCAATTATCAATTAAAAAAAGGATTCCGGCGAGTTGCGGCACCGAAATCCTTCACTAAAACCTTGGAGTACCTCTGCTCGCGCAGCCGTCGCTCCAATCCCCAATTAAAAATAAATGCTTAGATTGTATTCATTTATTCAAATAATCCAAAATTCTAAACATCGCAACTTATTAACTAACTGCCTCCCGGCAGGCCTATGGCGCAGGCGAACCGTCGGCGACAGCTGTCGCTCACCGGTATCGCCCTGCCATTAAGCAGTATGCAGTTTCGCTCCACTACCCTGACCCGGTCCAGATTGACGATAAAAGAGCGGTGAACGCGCATGAAGTTGGCCTCTGCGAGCGCCTCTTCGACGGCCTTCATACTCATCACGGTCATTACCGGCCGTTCGGAGCCGGAGCTGTAGATTTTCACATAGTCCTTCATACCCTCCACAAAGTCGATTTCCGCTATCGGCAGTCTGAGTATCTTGTACTCGCTGCGCACCGTCAGATAGCCCGCAGCTGCTGCGGCCGGCTCCTTGGGCGCGGGGGTCGCCTTGGCTTCCAGGGCGCGGGTGGCGGCGTCCAGAAACTCGGCGTAGCTCACCGGCTTGAGCAGATAGTGGAGCGCGTTGACGCTGAAGCCGTCAAGGGCATGGTCGCTATAGGCCGTGGTAAACACCACGCGCGTGCCGGCCGGAAGTCGACCCGCAAGCTGCAGTCCGTCCATATGCGGCATGTGGATGTCGAGAAACATCAGGTCGATATTTCCCGCGCAGGCTTCGGCGAGGGCCTCCTGACTGTCGTTGTACTCCCCGACAAGCTCCAGAAAGGGCGTGCGGCGCACATACGACGCAATCAGACCGGCCGCCAAAGGCTCGTCGTCGACTACTATGGTGCGAAGTATGGTGTCAGTGGTCATTTCGTTCGTTGCTTTTGGCCGGGATGGCGGGCATGGTGACCGGCAGGGTTAGTTCGGCGCGGAAGCGGTCGCCGTCGATACTGGTGCGCAGCGACGCTTTCATACCATAGATGAGAACCAGCCGGCGGCGCAGATTGGCAAGGCCGATGCCGCCGCGCTCCTTTCGGGCGCCGGTGTGGGTGTAGCCGTTCTCCGTGTTGAATGTGATGGTGCCGTCGGCGATGCGCAGCGAGAGCTTCACCGGCGTACCGGGTGCGCCCTCAACGCCGTATTTGAGCGCATTTTCAACCATAGGAATGAAAATAAGCGGTGGCACCGAAATCTTCTCCATGTCGGCTGCCGCAGGCATCTCCACCTCCAGCGGATGATCGCTCACACGCAGGCGAAGCTGCATCAGCGAAACATAGTTCTCCAGAAAGTCGGCCTCGCGCCGCAGCGGCACCGACGACTCGTTTTCGTAGAGCATATAGCGCAGCATGCCCGAAAGCTTGTGCACGGCGCTTTTGGCATCCTCGCTGTTGAGGTCGATCAACACGTAGATGGAGTTGAGCGTATTGAAAAGAAAGTGAGGGTTGAGTTGGCTCTTGAGTCCGGCAAGTTCCGACTCGCGTTGTGCCGACAGCAGTTTCTGCTTCTGAAGCTGGATGTCGGTCCACCGCGTACTCAGACGCATCGTAGCAGCAAGGCCGATGGCAAGAATCATCATCACGGCGTCGCGAAGAGCAAACGAAACTACCCCCGCTATCTTCTGGAAGTCGGAAAGCGTGGCCCAGCGCCGCGGCCGCGGCCCCTCGAAGAAGATATGGCTGATGAAGTGATTGAGGAAGATTGCAACCAGAATAACCAGAGCGTTGATGCCTATGAAGCGCCATATGCGGGGCTTATCCCGGCCCAACTCGCGGTCGACGAGGTAGAAGTAGTTCAGGTAGAAGATGCCCAAAAACACCAGCGCCTTGACGTAGAAGCCCGGGTAGAAGCCCCAGTGGTGGCGGTGAGGAGCCGCTATGGTCATAACCAGCTCAGGCAGCACAAAAAGCATCACTATGAATATAGTGTGCGCCAGAATGGTAGCCACGTTGGCTCGGGGTGCAGGGGCTGTCTCTTTCATGTTTGGTGCTTTGTGTGCAAAATTAATAGTTTGCGCGGCTTTACCAAAAAAAATTTCGACCAATCCACCTTCTTTGGCGATAAAACGCTTAAAAAAACTGAAAAGCGCCGACGAACCCGCCGAATCCCCTCAACACACCGCGCGACTCGCTTGTTCTATTCATAGCTTCCGTCCGGACGTCGGGCGGAGCCGTAATTCAACTATAGCAATGAAGTCAATTCGTTACATTCTTCCATTGGCATTGCTGGCGGCTGCGCCGCCGGCTTTCGCGCAGTCCTTCCCCGAAGGGCTCGGCGTGCGTACGGCCATGGAAATATCTGTGCCGAGCGGCGGCCGCGAGGTCTACGGCAACGGCGCCGGCTTCACCGTCGGCCTGACCTACAGCCTCCCCCTCACTCAACGGCTCACCTTCGAGCCCGAGCTGCTGTACTACTACAGCACAATGACCTGCAAGCAGGATATCACCATCGACGGCTACCAGTACGAAGGGTCCGCTCGAAGCCAGGGTCTGCGCATACCGCTGATGTTTTCTTACAACTTCCCTGTTCACGATAACTTCGCCGTCACCGTCGCCACCGGCCCATGGCTGAACTTCAATCTCTACGCTCGTCAGAACATTCTGCCTAACTTCGCCGCTCCGGTGGCAGTCCCCGACCGGCGCATAAACCTCTTCGACCACGGCTGGAAACGCTTCGACGCCCAATGGGGTTTCAAACTCTACGTCACCTTCGCCAAAAGCTACTTTATCGGCATCACCGGCGGCGTTTCCTTCACCCCTCTGGCTTCCTTCGGCATGAAGGACAAGAAAATCCGAGTGCACCGAAACACCGTAGCCATCTCGCTGGGCTACAACTTCTGACGCTCCATTACTAAAAAAGTGGCCGCCTTCCGGATTCGGAAGGCGGCCGCTTGTTTCGTATCTATGTCTGATTGTCAGAAGTAGTAGGGCTGCGTTTTGTCGTAGACAAGCATGGCTTCGCCTACCTCGCGGGCCACGTTGCTTCCCAGTGAGTTGGTGATGATGGCCATGGCGAAGAGGCGCGCCGAAGCCGGGCCGTTGGCGGTGATGAGGTTTTCGAGGGCCACCACGCGGGTGTCTTTCATTATGGCACCGTGCTCAATGCATTGAGCCTCGAAGCCGGGATAGCACGTCGCCTCCTTGCCCTCCAGCAGGCCAAGAGGAGCCAGCACTACGGCCGGTGCCGCGCAGATAGCGGCGATTTTGCCCTTGTGCACCCTCAGAAGGTCGCCCAGCGGAGCGAAGTTATGCAGATTGAGCGAACCGGGCATGCCGCCGGGGCAGATGAGCCACTCCGAGCCGCCGAAGTCGGCCTGCTTGAAGGTAAGGTCGGCCTCCACCGGGATGCCGTGGGCGCCCGTAACGCGGGTATTGTCTGTGATGGATACGGTTTTGATGTCCATGCCGGCGCGGCGAAGCACGTCGACAACGGTCAGAGCCTCGATTTCTTCGAAGCCATCGGCAAGAAAGATATAGGAACGGTGCATAGATTGTCTTGTGATTTGGTTAGAGTTTATTGAAGTGATAACAACTCAAGGGTATGAAAAGTTCAGGATTTTAAGTAATTTTGCAAAAATATTTTTGAGTGATGAAACGTGTTTTTAGGATTATGCCGCTAATTACGGCATTATTTTTGACATTTGCAAGCTGCAGCCAATCTTTTTTTATCAACGATGGTTGCACTTGGGGCACGACCTACCATATAGTCTACCGGGCAGACGCCGATTTGCATGACTCCATTCGCATCGTTATGGCGCAGATCGACAGCTCTTTATCAATGTTCAACCCGCATTCGCTGGTAAGCCGCGTCAACGCCGGAACCGATTCCGCGGCCGACGGTCATTTCCGAGCCGTGATGGACGTCGCCACGCGCGTCAACACCCTATCCGGCGGCCGCTTTGACCCTACCGTTGGCCCGGTCGTCAACCTTTGGGGCTTCGGGCCCGACGGCGAGCGTGCCATCCCCGACAGCGCCGCCATCGCCGTCGCACTCCGCAGTGTCGGCCTTGCCGAATGTGGCCTCACTCCCCAGGGGCGTATTGTCAAAAAGTCTCCCGAGACTTATTTCGACTTCTCCGCAGTCGCCAAGGGCTACGGCGTGGACTGCGTGGCCGATATGCTCGCCCGCAACGGCGTCTCCGACTTCATGGTCGAAATCGGCGGCGAAGTCGTCGTGCAGGGCACCAACCCTTCCGGGCGCCCCTGGCGCATACAAGTCGATGCTCCCACCGCATCAATGACCCACGACGGCTTGACGGTACTGGAAATGGGCCCGCAGCGCCGGGCGCTGGCCTCCTCGGGCAACTACCGCAACTTCCGCACCGACTCCACCGGCGTCCGCTTCGGCCACACCATCGACCCCCGCACCGGACGGCCCGTACAGACCGATGTGCTCGCCGCCACCATACGCACAGAGCGCTGCGCCGAGGCCGACGCGCTTGCCACCGCATGCATGACCATGAGCGCCGACTCCGCTCTGGCCATGCTGGAGCGGGCCGATGTGCCGGGTATGGTGATTACGGTCGTGGCCGATTCCTTCGTCATGCTCTCCACGCCCCAATTTTTTGACGAACCATAAAATTTAAGCCGACTCAAAACGTTATTAGGGATATGGAACGAGAATTTTCCTCCCCGGTACTCGAAAATGCCGTCAACGCCTTGAGCCGCTTTCCCGGCATAGGGCGCAAAACGGCCTTGCGTCTTGCCCTGCACCTTCTGCGGCGGCCGCCCGAAGAGGCCGACTGCATAGGCGAGGCTATCATCGAGCTGCGTCGCTCCGTGCGCTACTGCCGGGTGTGCCACAACATCAGCGAGGCCGAGGTTTGCGAAATATGCTCATCGCCGAAGCGCTCCGCAGCAACCGTGTGCGTGGTCGAAACGGTGCGCGACGTCATGAGCATCGAATCCACCGGCCAGTACCACGGCCTATACCACGTGCTCGGCGGAGTTATCTCGCCTATCGACGGCATTGGCCCCGACCAACTTGAGCTCGCCTCGCTGGCGCAGCGTGTCGCCGACGACCCCGAAATCGAGGAGGTGATCCTGGCCACCTCTCCCACTGTGGAAGGCGAGACCACCAACTACTACATCTACCGCCTTCTGGCTAAATGCGGCCGCTCGGTAAAGCTGACCCAGCTGGCTCGCGGAGTGGCCGTCGGAAACGACATAGAGTACACCGACGAAGCCACCCTGGCCCGCTCGCTCATCAACCGCACTCCTTTCGAAACCTGACTTTCTCTCCCGAAATGACCATCTCCGACTCCAAAATACTCCTTCGCGCCCCCGAACCGGCCGATCTCGACACCCTTTTCCTCCTCGAAAACGCCACCCCGCTGGCCGAGGCCGGCTTCGCCACAGCACCCCTGAGCCGTTTTGAGCTCAGCCGATACATCGAAAGCTATTCGGCCGACATCTACTCCGAGCGCCAGCTGCGGCTTATGATAGTCGACCGCGACTCCGGCCGTACTGTCGGAGCCATCGACATCACCGACTACGAACCCCGCGACCGCCGTGGCTTTGTCGGTATCGCCATTCTCGAAACCGAACGCGCAAAGGGCTTCGCCACGGCTGCACTCTCGCTGCTGTGCGGATACGCCTCGCAGGTGCTGGGAATGCACCAGCTCGCCGCTCAGATAGCCTACGACAACGAGGCCTCCCGACGACTGTTCGAGCGCTGCGGCTTCAAAACCTGCGGCAGCATGCGCCGCTGGATTCGCCGCGGGCGCAGCTACGCCGACGCACTCCTCTACCAACGCATCTTCGAAGGCTGACGCATTAACTCATAATAGGGCGTTTTTTGTCGGATTCGGTGTAATAGCTTGTACGCGCATGCGCAAGTTCCTATCTTTGCGCCATAACCATCACAAGCTATGAAATCCTTGAATCTTGCTGCGGCGGCTCTGCTGGCCGCTTTCGCCGCCGGCGCCGCCGGCACCGACCCCGCCGGGGTTGTCGAGCAGTGGTCGGACGCCTCGTCGGCCACCAAAATAATCGACATCAATTTTTCCGACACGACTTGGCCCGCCACCTGGGCCGGCGAAACCGGCCGCGACTGCCCCTCGCTCTCCGACGGCGGCTATGTCAACGCCATCCTCAATGTCCCTGCCGCCGGCGTCGCCGGTGCCACGGTCGACTTCCCCGTCTTTTTCCATCACTGCACTTTCGCTACCAAGGAGTCCTACAATGGTTTTGCCGGTGCCACGGCTGCTTTCGCCCGCCAGTACTATATCGGCGAAAAGCCTTCCGGTAATTCCGCCGCCACCTACAATAACTGGACCGTGGCAGGCCATACCATCTACCTCGAGGACAACATCGAGCGCAATGCCGCCGGCACGCCCGTCTACGGCGAAGCCGGCTTCGTTCAGATGTGCCGCGACGCCGCCACCGACGGCGTGTCCAACCACGGCTGGATGGAAATCGACCATATTCCCTACGTGGAGCGCATCCAGTGGTCGTGGTCGTCGACCTCATGGGGCCGAGGCATCAAATGCGATGTCAAAATAGGCGCGGGCGACTGGCAGCCTCTGCTCTGGATGGGCTCCGAGCGCCAGAAGCAGGGCTGGACGGTGTTCTCCGACCAGGGTTATTTCATAGAAAACGTCATCAATGCCGCCGACGTTTCGCTGCGCTGGCGCGTCTGGGACGGCGAGGACCTCGCTAACCCCGTCCAGAAGGACGAGGCCGGAAACTGCCCCTTCACCCAGGCCATCGACCCGATGGCACAGCGCCAGGCGCCACGCGTCCACAAGCTTCGGGTGTTCGGCAACCCGATTTCGGCCGACGATGCCGACTTCGCGCGCGCGAACGCCCTCAGCGACGTCGGCGAGCTCTCCGACCTCAGTCAGTTCGGCTTCTCCACCGACCGCGAGGCTCCCGACGCCAATGCGCCCGCCGTGGTGCTGACCGTAGGTGCCGACGGCAGTTTCTCCTCCATTCAGGAAGCTGTGGATGCCGTGGCAGCCGGCACCCGTGGCATAATCCTCATCGCCCCGGGCGTCTACCAAGAGCATGTGGTTGTCCCGGCCGGCAAGTTCATCTCGCTGGTGGGCGAGGATGCCGCTTCGACAATCCTCACCTCGGGAGTTTCGCGTGGCGGTAACTCGACCAATACTTACGAAGACTGCGCAGCACTTGTCGTCAAAGGCGAGCGCTTCTATGCCGAAAACATCACCATCCGCAACACCTCAGGCGACGTCGGCCAGGCCGAGGCGCTCTACACCGGAGCCGACGCTCATCTGTTCCGCAACTGCGTGTTGTCGGGCTGGCAGGACACCTACAAAGCCAATGTCGGCGCCCGAGGCTATTTCACCGGCTGCACCATCGAGGGCAAGACCGACTTTATCTACGACGGCGGCCTCGAGTGGTTCGACAACTGCGAAATCCGCGCCCTCGCCAACGGTGGATATATCACCGCACCGGCAGAGAGCGGAATGCCGATGAGCCGCGTCATGTATCCTCTGCTGAGCCAGGAGCGTTTCTATCCCGGTCTCTTCTTCAGCCAATGCCGCCTGACGGCAGCCCAAGGCGTGACTACCTTCTCGCTGGGTCGTCCGTGGAAGGAAAACTCCGGGGCGGCCTTTCTAAACTGCACCTTGGGCAACCACATCGCCCCCGCAGGCTGGACAGCATGGGGTGGTTCCGAAAACTCGGCTTCGCTCTACGAATACCGCAGCGTGCGCCCCGACGGCACGCCGGCCGACGTGAGCCGTCGCGCTGCTTTCAGCCGCCAGGCCTCCGACGAGGAATTCGAAGCCTATCTGAACGCCGATTTCCTCTTTGCTGCCTTCTCCAAGGTGCCCTTCGACTTCAAAGCCATTCTCGCCAGCCCCACGGCGCCGCGCAATTTCAGCATAACATCCGGACGCATAACATGGGACGATGGCGAGGGCAACGTCGCCTACATCGTCTACCGCAACGGCGCGCAGGCTGATGTAGTCACCGAAGCCGCTTATACCATTGCGGAGGGCGCCGAGGCCGACGCCTTCGCCGTGAAGGCCGTCTCGAAATTCGGCGTATGCTCCCCCGCCGTCGAGGTGCGCGAGGGCGACGCTCTGCTCGCCTTCCCCACCGCCGAGGGCTTCGGCAAGTTCACATCCGGCGGTCGCGGAGGCAAGGTGGTCACCGTGACCTCACTTGCCGACGACGGCTCCGAGGGCACCCTCCGCTGGGCCTTCGCGCAGCATCCCGGCGAACCCATCACCATAGTGTTCGCCGTCTGCGGCGACATCGCCCTCTCTTCCGAGCTGCGGGTAAACCGCGCCGACTGGACTCTGGCGGGGCAGTCCGCCCCGGGCCAGGGCATCGTGGTGACCCGCAACAAGGTTAATCTGGGCGGCAGCTCCAATTTCATTGTGCGAAACATACGCTTCCGCATCGGCCAAAAGAACGCCGACGGCCAAATACAGGCCGAAAATGCCCTCGGCGCCGAAAACTGCTCCGACTTCATCTTCGACCATTGCTCATTCGGTTGGTCGGTGGAAGAAAACATGAACACTGCCGACGCCCACTTCCTGACGGTGCAGAACTGCATCGTCCACGAAGGCCTCTACAACGCCGGCCACTCCAAGGGCGCCCGTGGCTACGGCTGCCAGTGGGGCGGCTCGCCGGCTACATACCACCACAACCTGCTGGCCCACAACCAGAGCCGCTCCTGCCGCTTCAACGGCGCCCGAGGCGAGGACTATGTTGTTTTCATCGAGTACGCAAACAACGTAAACTTCAATTATGGTTCCCGCGGTGGATGCTACGGCGGCGAAAACACCGCCGACATCGCTTCCTACAATGGCCTAAACTCCGCCCACGAGTGCAACTTCATCGGCAACTACTACAAGCGCGGCGCCGCTTCCGACCGCAATGCATTGACTTTCGTCAATGCCTCCTATGCCCGCGAGGGCGCCACATCATGGGGTCCCTCGAAATGGTATGTGGCCGGCAACAAAGCCGAAGGCTTCGCCACCGCCACCGCCGACAACTGGCAGGCCATGACCGCCGAGCACTACACCACGGCCGACATCCGGGCCGACCAACGCATAGTGCCCGCAAATCCTTACTATAAGTACACCGTAGCCGGCACCTTGGGCAACTACCGTCCCGAGCTCTATATGCTCTCCTCCATTGAGAGTGCCGACGAGGCCTTCGCCAACGTGGTGGCAACAGCCGGCACCATAAACCGCGACGCCGTCGAAACCCGCGTGGCTGACGACGCTCGTCTGGGACGCGCCACCTATGGCGGCAAGACAAAGGGCAAGACATCCGGCATCCTCGACACCGAAGCCGACGCCGAGGGTTTCTTCGCCTACGAGGCCGCGACTCCTCCGGTCGACTCCGACGGCGACGGCATGCCCGACGCCTGGGAGACGGCTGTTGGCCTCAATCCCTCCGCCCCCGACAACAACCGTCTCAATGCCGACGGCTACACCGCCATCGAGGTATACCTCAACTCGCTGATGGGCGAAAGCATGAGCACCGACTTCAGCTCCGGCATCCTCAACGCCACCACGGCAGGCTGGAACGTTACCTACAACGCCGCCTCCGCCTGCGTGGAAGCTGCCGACGAGGCCCGCTTCAGCGTGTTCACCACCGCCGGCGCTTGCATAGCCGCCGCTTCGGGCCGAAGCCTTTCGCTGAGCGCTCTCGAGCCGGGCATATACCTGGTGAAGGCTGTTCGCGCCGACGGCACCGGTGCACGAACCCTCAAGGTTGTGCGATAGCGCATGCCGATTATGGGGCGGCGCCACGGGCCGCCCCATAATTTTTTGAGGTCGCGCACAATAAACTGTTGCCTCCGGGCGTTTTATTGTTGTTCAAATCAACTTACTAACTTACCGGTTTTGCCTATGGACAAAAACTCTACTCTAACCCTTTCCCTACGTCAGCCCACCTCCACCCCGCGCCCCGCTTCAAGTCGTCGCGGACCCTCCGCGCCCTGCCTGAGCCGCCTGCGCCAGTTTGCACACGCCTACTGCGCCACCTCCATAGGAGGCATCATAATGAACTGAAAAAGCTGACCGAAGAATTTCTGACCGCGCCGTAGTTCCGGCGCGGTTTTTTTGAACCTTTCCGCCGGGGCGCGCGTTGTGATTGTAATTATCACCACGATTCATCACAACGAAAAAAATTAAATGAAAAGACTGATGCTCACCCTCGCGGCGGCAGCCGCCCTGGCAGGCTCCGCATCCGCTCAGACGGACTCCATACCCGAACGGGCCATAGTACTTTCCGGCGATGCCTCCCACCCCGGACATGTTGCCAACATCTCCGAACTTTATTCGCGCGAGAACCTGGCCTTCAACGACCCGGCGGCCCCCCGCTTCCTCTTTCTGGACAAAAAAGGCGAAGTGGCGCTCGGCATCGGCGGCTACCTCAAGGCTGCCGCCATGTACGACGTCGACGGTGCCATCGACAACAACGGCTTCATCACCAACCTCATCCCGGTGCCCTTCGACCCGTCGCAACGCAACCGCTTCGGCGCCACCGCCGCCAACTCGAAGCTTTTCCTTAAGATGGTGGCCACCCACACCCCCGTTGGCCGGGTAATAGTCTACATCGAAACTGAATTTACCGGCGACGGCGGCAATTACGGCCTCAAACTCAAGCAAGCCTACGCCACTGTCGGCAACTTCACCCTCGGCAAGGCTCGAAGCACCTTCGCCGACGGTCCCGCCATGGCGCCCACCGTCGACGACCAGGGCCCCTCCGGCCAGGTCACGGCAAAAAATATGCTGATTCGCTACAGCTCGCCATCGTACGGCGGTTTCTCCTGGGCAGTGTCGGCCGAGTTGCCCTCAGCCTCCTACACCACCGGCGACCATGCCAAAAGCATCGCCCAGCGCTTTCCCGACATTCCAGCCTACGTGCAGTACAGCTGGGCCCCCGGTGCCCACGTGCGCCTGAGCGGCATGCTCCGCGAGCTCTCCTACCGCGATTTAGTCACTGCCAAAAATAAATTCAAAACCGGTTGGGGCATCCAGCTCAGCGCCGTAGGCAAAATCTACGGCCCGCTCGGCTTCTTCGGCCACTACACCTACGGCAAGGGCATAGAATCCTACATCAACGACCTCAGCGACACCGGCACTGACCTGGTGCTCTCCGACACCGAAGGTCGCCTCACCGCTCCGGCCGCCTGCGGTTGGACAGCCGGCCTGGAGTACGACTTCTCCAAAAAATTCATGATGACGGCCAGCTACAGCCGCGCCCAGCTCCACGACACCCGCGCCATGGGCGCCGACGAGTACCGCTACGCCCAGTACATCGTGGCAAACGCCTTCTACAATCCCTGGGCCGACCTCACAGTAGGCCTCGAGTACGTACACGGCACCCGCAAGAACGCCGACCGCGAGCATGGACGCGCAAATCGTATTCAGGCTATGATTCAGTACTCCTTCTGAACATCGATAAACGTTTTTTTACGCCTGCTGAGCCAACCTTCCGGCTCCGCAGGCGTTTTATATGCAGATACCAGAAGGGCTTCGACGCCCCGAAGGCTCATTCCGGATTCAAGACTCAACAAAACTTACACATAAATTATATTATGGAAAGAAAAATATCGTTTGCCGACCTCCAGAAAGCAGTCGACGAAGCATACGAAAACTTCAAGAGTGAAAAAGCAGGAACCGTAGACCCGCGCCTCACCGAGGTCAAACCCGACACCTTCGGCATCAGCGTGATGCTTACCGACGGCCGAAGCGTCAACAAGGCCGACGCCGACACCCTCTTCCCCCTCACCCAGGTGGCTAAAGTGCCCCTGAGCGTGGTTTTGCTGACCCAGAACTCTCCCTCCGAGCTGGTCAAGAAGAGCGGCAAATGCGCCTGCAAGGGTGCTCGCAAGGAGAAACCTCAGGTGCCTTTCAGCCCTCACGGCATCCGCGCCGTCAGCGCTGTTGTGCCTCAGGGCGACCCCGAAGGCAAGTACGGTGTGATTCTCAACTCGCTGCTGGCTCTGACAAGCGGCGAGCCCGTGCTCAACGATAAACTTTTCCAGACCCTTAAGGCACAGGCTGTTTCGGACGACGTCGTCAACAAACTCGCCCAGGCCGACTACACCCTCTACGACGATGCTCAGCTCAGCGTCGACACCTACCTCAAACTGATGTCGCTGCAACTCAGCGCCAAACAGCTTGCCACCCTCGGCGCAACCATCGCCGCCGATGGCCGCAATCCTCTGACCGGCGAATATGCTTTCGACGGCTCCATAGCCGCCAGCGTAGTTGCCCTGATGGCAGAGTCCGGCCACTGCAAGCGCTCCATCATGATGCGCACCGGCCTCCCCGGCAAGGGTGGCTTCAGCGGAGCTTATCTGGCCGTGCTGCCCGGATTCGGCGCCATCGCCGTCTACTCGCCCGAAGTCGACGAGTTCGGTAAGTCCGTCAAAGGTCTCCAGACCATCGAATACATAGCGAACAAGCTCGGCCTCAATGTCTTTGCTTCGGCTCGCGTTGAAGTTGAAAAATAATAAATAATATAATCAGGGCGCGGCCTCAAGCTGCATTTCATTCTTCTCTCTCTCAGCCGCGCCTCTGTTTTTTCCTTGACGGCCTGTCAAGATGCAGGCCATGTGTAACCCCGACCTTTATGGTTGAATGTAATTATAGGCGGAGGGGGTGTGGCAAACCGGCGGTTTGACCACACCCCCTTTTTTTGTCTCACCTGAGGCGGAAGTTGTAGCCCAGAGTGATTTCGATGTTCATATTTCGGCTGGCCCCGAAGGTATCGGCCTTGCTGGAGGGGAAGATATTGCCCAGCCCGTAGTAGTAGCGCGCCTCGGCGACTATCGAATTGCGCGGATTGACGAAGAACTCGAATCCGAGCCCGGCAGCTATGCCATAGTCGAATTTATTGTGCACGTCGGCGCTGAGCTGCTCTGTCTGCCGGTTGCGCGGAAAGCCCTCGACGGCGCCGGGATTTGTATAGTCGAAGTCGGCGCTGATTTTGGAACCTATGCAGTACGACACCGACGGCCCAAGGTTGACGAAGGTCTTGAAACGCTTGGAGCCGAAGTAGATATGTGTCATTACCGGCAGCGTGAGGTATGTCAGCGAGCGCGAGTAGGAAAAAGGATGCTCCTCGAAGTTCTCCTTCCATCCTCTTGTGGTCCACCCGAACTCAGCCACCAGGCCGAAGAGCTTCTCCTCGGTGTAGCGGAAAGTGACGTAGCCGCAGCTGCCCGCGTTCATGCCCTGCTTCACCGAGGGCGAGAACGACATTGAGGCCAGCGAGGCTCCGGCGCGCGCGCCGACGCTGATGTGAGGCTTGTAGTGCGTCTCTGCCGCCGCCTCTATGCCGAAGGCTGCCAACAGCGCAAGTAACAGTACGACGGGATATTTCATTGCACGGTAGCGGAAAGACGCCCGTAGGGCAGGAAGCGGACTATATAGAGAGCCGTGTTGACGAAGCCGCCGCCTTCGACGCGCTCGAAGTGGAAGGTGCTCTGCGCTCCCCGGTAGTCGAAGGCGCGGTCAAGACGAAATTCTCCGTTGTTGGCCTGCATATTCTTGATTATGAAGCAGCCGGCGTCGTAGCCAAGCAAGCCCTGGGAGGGAACACTCTCAATCATGGGCTCACCGTACCATCTTACAAAATCCGCATCGATATTGCGCGAGGTGAAGCTGTCGTAGTCGTCGTAGTAGCGGCTGTAGACGGTCGCTTCCATGGCATGGAGCAGCTCCTCGGCATCGCTGCGGAATGCCATCCAGTCCGGGTATCCGAACAGGGCAACGCTGCCCGCAATGGCCGCTACAGTGTCGGGCACAAAAGCCGCGAGAGCCTCCGGCTCGGGATCGCCCAAACGGCTGTCGCGGAAATTGCGCACCACGTAGGCAAACTTGTTGAACTCGGGCAGAGTACCGCTCGAGGGCACTATCACAAAGTTTTCGGTAGCATTAGCCTCCAGGGGCGCCAAGTCGGCCGTAGAGAGGTTGCCCGTATAGTCTATTCGCAGGCAGCGGCGCGCCTGACTCTCGCACACCCCGGCGAGATACTGCGTGAAGGGGTCCTTCTCGTTGCGCCCCGAGGTGTTGCGGATAATCACCGGCGTATAGTCCGGATATGTGCGGAAGAGGCCCTCTACGGCCTTACGGTACATTATTTCGGCCGGTATGCTGGCCTGCATCATGTAAGGATTGGTCAGGTAGGTGGTGTCGCGCACGGCAAAGAGGTTAAGCACATACGTGCCGGCCACGCGACAGCGGTCGGCCACGCGGTCCATAGCGGCAGCGTCCTCGGGCAGCACGGCCACGGCGGCTCGCTGCAGCGTAGTGTCGGCAAGCGAAGCGTCGCCGACGAAGTCGACGGCCAATATCTCGGTTTGGCCCCGGCGGTCGCTGAGGGTATCGGCGGCGATGAGGAAGCCTTTGTAGAAATCCAGAGCATGACGATTCTGACGTGTCGGCGATGTGCTCTCCAGTCCGAATGGGAGGGCCACAAGCGCCACCGGGCCTTTGGCCGGAAGCTGCGCTTCCGGCTCCTGAGCAACGACAGCCTCGGAAGCCGCATCATCAATCTGCTGAGGCTCAATATTTTCAAAGTCCTCAACCGGGAAATAGAGCGTCTCTCCGCGGCGAACGCCGTCGGCGACGCCGGGATTGTACTGCACGATTTGCTCGCGCGTAAGCCCGAGCTTTTTGCTCAGACCGTGCACACTCTCGCCCTTGCGGGCCTTGTAGTAATAGTACTGCTTGCCGTTGACGCGCTTCACAGGCAAATCGAGCGCCGACGCGGTCACTGCGCAAAGCATAGCCACCAAGGCCATTATGATTTTCAGAGTATTCTTCATCCGTGTTTTTGAAAATACACGGCAAAAATACAAAAAAAACCTCACACCGCCGCAATCCCCCCGTTATTCCGTCCGCTCGGAGAGTCGTTCCAATGTGGATTCTATTTCATCAATAGACGGAAGCGAACTTTTTATTTCCGTGGGAATGAGATCCGACAGCTCATACTGAGATATTCCGAGAGGCAGACTGTAAGCTTCCAGTGAGTATTGAGCCTCGATATTGTCTTTATCCTTGCAGATAAGCAGTCCGATTGTGGGATTGTCCCGATCACTCTTGAGCAGATGATTCACCGCCGTTACATACAAGCCCAGTTGACCGAGATAAGAGGCCTGGAAAGAGCCGGTTTTTAGCTCCACGCAGCAGTAGGCATGGATTTTGGTATTGTAAAAAAGAAGATCTATAAAGATTTCCTTCTCTCCGACCTGCAGCCGATATTGCCGCCCCATATATGCGAAACCTGTCCCCAACTCGACAAGGAATTTGGTGACGTTGGCAACCAGAGCATCCTCCAACTCGCGCTCATTGTAGGCCTCTGTAATAGCAAAAAAGTTGAACACGTATGGGTCCTTGGTGGTCTGTTGGGCGAGGTCGCTTTGCAATGCGGGAAGAGTTTTACTGAAATTGGTGATAGCCTTTCCTTCACGTTCGTACAAATCCGTGTCGAGGAAGTTCAGCAACACGTCGCGGCCCCAGCCGTTGCGAATGACCTTACGCACGAAGAAGATAGCCTTACGAGGATCGTCTTTGCTTTTGTCGATGATTCTTCTTTGGTGGTCCCAAGGAATGGAACAAATCTCTTTCATCAAATCGTCCGCAGCCTGCGGACGATTTTCAATCGCCGGGGAATAAAGGCAGTAGAAATAATACATATACTTGAGATTGGTCTCTGAGAATCCCTTTTCGCCTGGCATCTCTGTCCTCAAGTCATGACTCAGGGTCTTATAAAAGCCGGAGCCATATGTGTTGGCATATTGTCGGGCAGCAATATCGCGGCCCAGACTCCAGTAATATTGCAGCAATGTGCGGTTGGCTTCGACCGAAGCTTTCAGACGCGCAGAAAGGTATCTTTGTTTGAGTTCCTCGACCCATATACGATAGTCGCTGTCTTGTGTGAGGTTTAAAATTGGCTTCATGCTGCGAATTTACAAAAAAAAATTCAGGAAATACGCATCGGGGATTCGCAAAAGGGGTCGGGGAGGAGGCGGCTTGTTGGGGGGTTGCGAAAGATTTTGTAACTTTGTGGTCGCTATGAGCTTTTTTAACCGCTTTCTCCGTTTGTCTTTGGCCCTGGCTGCTCTTGTGGCCGCTGTCGGCGCTTACGCCCAGCAGGCGCAACGCGAGACGCCCGAAGCTACCCGCAAGGGCCCTGTCATCGCGCCAAGCTACGCCTGGCGTCTGCTGGCGCCTTTGGGCCTGCGCGAACCGGCCACTATCGATACTCTCTTCGAGGACTATTCGCGGCGCTCGGTGCCGTCGGAAGTCTCCGACGCCTGGGCCACCACAGGCAATCTCGGCTCGGAAGGCTTGAATATGATTTTCGACAACCGCCCCGCCATGAGCGACTTCTACTTTCGCGATGCCGTCGCCACCTGGCTGCCGAGTTTCGAAAAGATCATTTTCTACAATACCCGCATCCCGATGACTCTGGTGGGCTTCAACACTGCCGGAGGCAAGGAAAACGCTCAGGAGCTGCTCACGGCTCGATTCTCCGGCAATATAAACCGCAAGGCTCAGGTCGGAGCAATGCTCGACTACCTCTACTCCAAGGGAAGCTATGCAAACCAGGCCGTCAAAGACCTCAACTGGGGACTCTCCGGAAGCTATCTCGGCGACCGATATGAGTTTCAGGGCTTCTTCTACCACTACAACCTGCTCAACAAAGAAAACGGCGGCATTACCGACATGCTCTACATCGAAGACCCCGCCGAACTTCAGGGCGGTGTGACCACCATCGACCCCAAGAGCATTCCCACACGCCTGAGCTACGCCCACAACCGCTTCTCCGGCCAGCGCCTTTATCTTAACAACCGCTACAAAGTCGGATACTGGCACGAGGAGATGGTCGACGACACTACGGAGGTGCGCACTTATATCCCGGTTACTTCTTTCGTCTACACCCTCGACTTCCAGTCCGGAAAGAGGCTCCTCACCGACGACTCACGCGCCGAAATGGACCGCTACTGGGGCCGCACCTACCTCAACCCGAATCTCACACGCGACCAAACTTCCTACTGGACCCTTTCGAACACCCTCGGAGTGTCGCTATTAGAGGGTTTCCACAAATATGCCAAATTCGGTCTGGCCGCTTACATAACCCATCAGGTACGCCGCTACACCCTGCCCGTCGACACCTTCGACCGCGTCAATCCCGCCGAGCAGGGACTCGACCCTTGGCCCGAGGGTATTCCCCAAATGAAGCGGCAGACAACAGAGCAGCTCGCATACGTCGGTGCTCAGCTCACCAAGCTGCGCGGCGAACGCCTCCGCTACGAGGCCACCGCCGAGCTGGGCATTCTCGGTCCCGTCGTCGGCGACATTCGAGCCAATGGCAAGATACACACGCAGTTTCCACTTTTGTCGGACAGCCTGCGCCTTACGGCCTTCGCCAACTTCTCCAACGAAGAAGCGCCCTACCTCACCCGCCGGTATTACTCCAACCACTTCATCTGGTACAACGACTTCGGCAAGCGGCGCACGGTGCGTCTCGGAGGCACTCTCGCATTCCCGGTGACCGGAACAACCTTCACCGCGGCCGTCAACAACATCCAGAACCATATCTACTTCGATGCCGACGGCTATCCCCGTCAGTACGGCGGCAGCGTGCAGGTACTCTCGCTCAGCCTGGAGCAGAATTTCAAATTAGGCCACTTCCACTGGGACAATCGCGTTACATACCAGACAACCTCGAACGACGCCGTCATCCCCCTGCCGGCCCTGAGCGTCTACTCCAACCTCTACCTGCTCACCCGCCTGGCCACGCTCCACATCCAGCTGGGCGTCGACTGCGACTACTACACCTCCTACTACGCGCCGGGCTACCAGCCGGGGACCGTCGCCTTCACCAACCAACGCGAGATGAAGCTCGGCAACTACCCGTTCTGCAACATCTACGCCAACATGAAGCTGAGCCGCACACGTTTCTTCGTGATGTACAGCCATTTCAACCGAGGCCTCTTCGGCGGCTCCAAGTACTTCTCGATGCCCTACTATCCCCTCAATCCGGCCCGCTTCCAGCTCGGCCTCTCCGTAGACTTCGCAAATTGACCCCCGCATAAAAAAACAGCAATCGCGATGACCGGGCCTCAACCCGATTCATCGCGATTCTCGTTTTTACTTTTAGCATAAACCAAGGTCTGCTTTGATGCTCTTCAGCGACGAAAGTTCTACAGAAGAAAAATCTGCTTTATCGTAAATATCAATTAAATAAATTCGCCCTTGGTTCTCTGAGGCCAATATGGTGTATGTTATTACTCTGGCGCCACCGGATTTACCGCGTCCTTTAGAGGTGATGGCCATTCGAATTTTTCGGATACCGGGGCTTAGTTCATCTCCTTGAAATGGATTATTTTGAAGAGAATCTGCAAATTCTTTCAAGTCTTGCTTGATAGAGCGATGCCTTTTAGCAAGAGCCTTCAGCGATTTCGCAAATGTTGGCGTGGGTATTATTTCAAAGCTCATCAAGAAGATCACTTAAAGTTTGACGGGGAAGTTTACCTTCTTCCATCAGCATAGCCTCTTTGAGACCGGTACTTATATTGGAAATCAAATTGTCTTCCTCCGTGACGGGCATAATTTTGAAATTGCCGTAGCGTGAGGTGAGCATTACTGACTGCCCCCTCATAGCCGCATTCAAGTATTTTCCCTGATTGGAGCGGAATTCTCGTGCTGATACTACCTGCATAATCTTATAACTTTTTGCAAAGATAACAAATGGCATCCAAATTGGATGCCATTTTAACTTTATTTAACTGCGGATTAGCGGCAGGCGAGGTCCATGCCGCGGCCGAGGGCGGCGTAAGCCATCAAGCCGGCGTTGGAGAGCTCTACGGTGCGGTAGTCCTGACCGCCTTCGACGGGCACGGCGATATGGGTGTCGTCGACGAAGGTGAAGAGCACATGGCGGTTGCCGTCGTACTCAACGGCCCAGCCGTTGATGTCGGCGTCGTACTCCAGGCGCATGGTTGCGTCGGTGTCGAGATTGACCAGGTCGTAGCCCTCGGCGTCGGGAGTGATGAGAATGCGGTCGCCGTTGGATGCCTTCACTTCGGAGGCTGCGGTGTCGCCCATGGGGTTGCGGCCGCTCCAGAACTCGATGCTGTTGAGCACCAGAATGTCGGCAAGGCCCGACACTTCGTAGACGGGAAGAATCCAGAAAGCGAAGAACACCAGCTCGTTGATGAACTTGTTGCCCACGTGCTTGTTCCAGCCCAGCAGGCGGTTAGTGAGGGAGAAGCTTCCTATGCAGGAAGTGCTGCCGAATAGAAATACAGCCACCAGAAGGGCGCTAAGGCCACGTACGAATGTCTTTTTCATAATTGATGAATAGTTTTATGTTATGTGAGCAGGTGTCACATCGCAAAGTTAGTCAAATTTTCGCTACTTTCTGACTAATTCGAAAAATATATTGTCAGGCGGGGATTGCCCGACGGGCGTGCTCGTAGAAGTTGGTGATGCCCCGCACATAGGCAACCGTTTCGCTGCCACGGCAGTAGCCGTAGCGCACAACGGGGTCGTTGTAGTACTTCGGATTCATCTTCCACAATATGGCCTGCTCTACGTTGCCGTCCCACTTCTGCGGGTCGAGGCCGTACTTCTCGGCAAGGCGGATGCCGTCGTAGACGTGGGCGATTCCGACATTATATGCCGCGATGACGAATTTGAGGCGCTCTTTGTCGTTGGGCACGTAGCGCACAAGGTATCCGTCGAGGTCGTTGATGAGCTTGGTGGCCACCTGCACGGAGGTCTCGGGGTTGTTGAGGCGGCTCACAGGCGTGTTGTAGCCTCTCGCCGTAGACGGCATGATCTGCATGAGACCACGGGCACCCACCCACGAGCGGGCATTGGGCTTGAACTTGCTTTCGGTGTAGGCCTGGGCTGCCATCAGACGCCAGTCCCAGCCCACATTGGGGGCATAGCGCTTGAAGAGGTGGTCGTACTGCGAGATATATCCCTTCGAGAAGTCGAAGCGCACCCGGGGGCCTCCCTTGCTGTCCTCGTAGAACTGCTTGAGGAGGGCGCGACTGATGGCGCGGGGTGTCTCGCGTTTGAACCAGTTGTCGACGGCCTCGGCGAGTTTCTCATTTCCCGGCGCCACGGCCCAGGAGGCGCGTTGCGGCAGCGAAACGTCCATCGTAATGTCGAGGTCGGGATAGTAAGTGCGGTTGAGGCGGGCTATGTCGCTGTCGACGATGGTCATCGGTATTTCGCCATTGCTCACCAACCGGAGCAGGTCTTCGGTGATGAGGGTGTCGGCATCGACTTCGTGGATTATGATGCCCCCGCCGACTTCATTGTTGAGGTTTTCGAGGCGCCGAAGGTATTTGCTGTCTTTCTCCACGTATACTTCGCGGCCAACGAGATCCGTAACGTCGTCGATTTCGGGTCGTCCCTGCACCTTAGGCTGCACCAGCACCTGCGTGGTGGTCGTTTCGGGTCCGCAGGGCAGAACGTAGTGCAGATAGTGCTCGGTGATAGGCACTTCGTAGGCTATTAGGTCTACCTTGCCCGAGTCCAGCATGGCAACGGCCTGACTGACGGTCTTGGCAACTTCGAGCTTGAGGGCCACGCCGTTTTGGTGCGCAAGGCTGTCGACCAGGGTATAGTCGTAGCCCATCGGCTCGTCGCGGTATATAAAGTAAGAGGTGGGACCGTAGAGTGTGGCCACCCGGAGGGTGTCCGGGAAGGTGTCGTTGCGTACAGCGGGGGCTGCGGGAGCCTCGGTGGAGGTGGAGTCAGACCCGGCCATGCTGTCGGTGCTTCCGTGGCCGGATGAACATGCCGTCAGCAGGGCTGCGGCGAGAATGAATGAGGATGCGATGATGCGCATGGGCCTTTACCTGAGAGTTTTTTCGTCGTTACTGCTCCGGCGTGGGGCCCGCGGCTCTCAGTATTCCACCGTGCCCAGTGGCGTCTTGAGTGTCAGGTGCTTGTGGTCCGAAGCTTCTATGCGGCCTATCACTTTGGCATCCACCCCGAATGAGCGGGCTATGGCAATGATGCCGTCGGCGCTCTGCGGCGTGCAGTATATTTCGAAGCGGTGCCCCATATTGAAGACGCGGTACATCTCGCGAGCATCCGCCCCGGAGTTGCGCCTGATGAGCTCAAACAGCGGCGGTACCTCGAACAGGTCATCCTTTACAACGTGGACGTTGCCCACAAAGTTCAATATCTTGGTCTGCGCACCACCCGAGCAATGCACCATGCCGTGGATTGCGGCGCGGTGCTCTGCCAGTGCGGCCTTCACTATCGGAGCGTATGTTCGGGTCGGCGAGAGCACCAGACGCCCGGCGTTGAGAGGCGCGCCGTCCACGCGGTCGGTGAGGGCGCAGCTGCCGCAGTAGACCACCTCCTCAGGCAGTCCGCCGTCGTACGTCTCGGGATACTTTTCGGCGACGGTCTTTGAGAACACGTCGTGGCGCGCCGAGGTCAGTCCGTTGCTGCCCATGCCGCCGTTGTAGTCGGTCTCGTATGCGGCTTTGCCGTAGGAAGCCAGTCCGACGATGACGTCGCCGACGGCTATATTGGCATTGTCGACAACGTCCTTGCGGGCCATGCGGCAGGCCACGGTGCTGTCGACGATGATGGTGCGCACCAGGTCACCGACATCGGCCGTTTCGCCGCCCGTGCTGTGTATGGTCACGCCGTGGCGCCCAAGCTCGGCGATGAGCTCCTCGGTGCCGTTGATAATGGCTGAGATGACTTCGCCGGGCACAAGACGCTTGTTGCGCCCTATGGTGCTCGACAGAAGGATGTTGTCAGTGGCGCCAACGCAGATGAGGTCGTCGATGTTCATAATCAGAGCATCCTGCGCAATGCCCTTCCACACGCTCAGGTCGCCGGTCTCGCGCCAGTAGGCGTAGGCCAGTGCGCTCTTGGTGCCGGCGCCGTCGGCATGCATGATGTTGCACATTGTCGGGTCGCCGCCCAGATAGTCCGGCACTATCTTGCAGAAAGCGCCGGGATAGATTCCTTTGTCGATGTTTTTAATGGCATTGTGAACATCCTCTTTGCTTGCGGAGACGCCCCGCTTTGCGTAATTGCCTTCTGTCATGATAATGCTGTTATAGTGTGTGATATGCTTATTTCAGTTTTGCTAACTTTGTCGGATTGCCGACCATCCATACGATGTCGCCCGGCTCGAAGACGAGGTCGGGCCGCGAGTCGATGTGCTCGTCGCCGCGGTCGACGGCCACCACGACGGCCTGATAGCGGTCGCGCATGGAGGCGCTCACAGGGGTCTGCGATATCAGGGGCGAATGTGCCGACAGCATGATGCTGGTGAGCACGGCATCCGAAGGATCGGCCGCTACGTCGGGCTCGGGAAGCGAACGTTCCATTTCAGGAAGCAGTCGTTCTATCTGCTCGTCGGTGCCGATCACGGTGACTACATCGCCGGGATAGAGGCGTTCGCGGCCCCCCGGCACCGCTATATAAGTTGCGCCGCGCTGCACGCCGACTATGTTCACGCCGTACTTGCGCCGCACGTTGCTGTCCATAAGCCGCTCTCCGGCAAACGACGAGCCGTTGCCGACTGTTATGTAGGCCTGATGCAGATCGTGGACAACGGCGTTTTTCTTGCCGCTGCGGCGCAGCTCGCGCTCGTTGAGGTTGTCCATAAACTTGGTTTCCATCCGCCTCATGTAGCCGCGTAGACGGCCCGAGCTGAACAGAAGCACCAGCAGAGCAACCGCGCTGACAACGGCGATGCCCACCCCGGCCGAATACTGCGCCGAGATGGCCTTGACCACGAAGCCTACAGCTATAAAGAAGCGGAAGATGGTGAGCACGATGCGAGGCACGACAGTGCCGGAGTACGGAGTGCCGTCAGGGCGCCGTACGCCCTGCACCGGCAGTATAAGCGCCAGCAGAAAGGGTGCCATAGCCACCAGGGTGATAAGCAGAGTGGCTCCTTTGGCGAAATGGGGCATGAATTCCTCAAGGCGCGGCTCCAGGTAGTGGTGACTCAGTACGAGGATGGCTATCAGAATGATGGAGTACAGCACCGTGCGCCATACATAGCGCTTGAGCATCTGCCCCCAGGGGCGCCCTGCGGCGTGGCTCTGGTCGGCCTCTTTCTGGTAGCGGTCGATGAGGAAGCGGAAGCGGCCCGGAAGGTGTCGCTCTACGAAGCGATAGGCCGGGTCCGACATCTTGATGAAGTAAGGCGTTGTGAAGGTGGTGATTACCGACACGGCAACCACGATGGGATAGAGCGAGGGCACCAGTACGCCCAGACTGAGGCCGAGGTTGGCGATAATGAAGGCGAACTCTCCTATCTGTGTCAGGGAGAAGCCGCTCTGGATGGCTACTTTGAGGGTCTGACCGGTAACGAGCATGCCGAACGTGCCGAAAACTATCATGCCCACCACCACAACGGCCGATAGGATCAGTATCGGGCCCCAGTACTGAGCAAGCACCGACGGCTGCACCATCATGCCCACCGAGATGAAAAACACGGCCCCGAAAAAGTCCTTGACGGGCATCACAACGTGCTCGATGCGCTCGGCATAGCTTGTGCCGGCAAGGATAGAGCCCATCACGAAGGCGCCTAGAGCCAGCGAGAAGCCGCAGTAGACGGAGAAAACGGCCATCCCCAGGCAGAGTCCCATCGACACCACCAGCAGCGTCTCGCTGTTGAGAAAGCGGCGGATGCGGTTGAGAGCCGACGGAAGCACGTAGACGCCAACCAGGAACCACATCACAAGGAAGAAGACCAGTTTGCCGATGCTGAAGAGCAGGGCCGAACCTTCCACACTGTTGTTGATGGCTATCGACGAAAGGATTACCATCATAAGGACGGCGAAAAGGTCTTCGACAACAAGAACGGCCAGCACCAGCGAGGCAAACTTCTTCTGCCTCAGGCCCATGTCGTTGAAGGCTTTGATGATTATGGTGGTCGACGACATCGAGAGCATGCCGCCAAGGAAGAGGCTGTTGATGTAGTTGAAATTCAGGAAGTGGCCCACGGCGAAGCCCGCCATCATCATTCCGGTCACTATAATCAGAGCTGTCACCACGGCCGAACCGCCCGACCGAAGCAACTTTTTGAAGCTGAACTCCAGACCGAGCGAAAAGAGGAGCACCACAATGCCTATCTGGGCCCAGAAGTCGATGTTTTCCTCGGTGGTCACCGAGGGCAGATATTCAAAGTGAGGACTGGCGAGGAATCCGGCTACTATGTACCCTAAAACCACCGGCTGCTTTATCCATTTGAAAACCACGGTGACTACAGCACCGAGAAGAAGGATGAAGGCAAGGTCGGTGATAAGACTCTCTATATTCATATGCTCAGCTGATTGGCCAGTGTGATGGATTTGGTGGGGTGAAGCTGCTCGAATTCGTTGAACAGCTTGATATAGTCGGTGGAGTCTCTCATCACTACTATGAGGTTGAGGCGCGTTTCCTGAAGGTCGAAGTCGTACTCCACGTAGAAGTTGTTAAGATGGATATGGTGGCGTGCGAGCACCTTGCGGTAGTCGGTGATGTCGTGCAGTATCACCCCGGTGCGGATGCGGATGATGCGGCTTTCCGTGCCGCGGCTGACCAGATGCTCGAAGCGCTCCAACTGCACCAAGATAAAGAGGATAAGCGCACTTGCAAGGATGCTCATCCAGTACATTCCGACCCCCACGGCCATACCTATGATGGCAACCATCCATATTCCGGCGGCGGTGGTGAGTCCGCGCACCGAGCCCTTCATCTGGATGATGGCACCGGCGCCAAGGAAGCCGATGCCCGAGATGACCTGTGCCGCTATTCGACCCGGGTCGCCGTTTTTAAGCCCAAGATATTCCTGCGGCACATATATGCTCAGCAGCATGGCCAGGGTTGCGCCCATGGCTATCAGTGAGAAGGTGCGAACGCCGGCGGTCTGGCCCTTGCGCTTGCGCTCGTAGCCAATCACGGCGCCGAGCATCATGCTCAGCACCAGCCGGTAGAGGCCTCCAACGAGGGTAATCTCGGTGGAATTCACTGCCTGATATACGTATTCAAACCAATGTACCACAATCTTGCTGCGTGAGGAAAGGTGCGACGGCTGCGGGAGGGAGAGAAAACGCCCTTACTGCAGGGTGAAGTTTCTGGAAGTGAGGCGGAAGTTGTCGGCAAAAAGCTCCACGGTGTAGTCGCCTGCGATGAGCGGCGTGTTGACGTCGTAGTATATCTTCAGGTCGGGGATTTCCTCTCCGGTATACTCGATTGTTTTCTGCGCCGTGCAGGCCACGTTGCCGCCTTCGAAGCTGAAGGAGCCGCCACCCTCGAGGAGCTGCCCGGAGGGGCTCACGATGCGGCAGTAGATGGTCTTTTCGCCCACGGGCGTGGAGTTGTTCTGCGGAATGGTGAAGGTAACTACCAACTGCTTGGCTTTGCTGACCTTGCGCTCGTTCTTGCCCTTCTTGTTGAGGGCGCCCAGAGTGAGACCGGTAACGTTGAGGCGCTCGGCCAGGGTCATGCGCTCGGAGAGCACCTCGTTCTGGCGAGTTGTTTGGGTCACCTGATGGTTGAGGCGCTCGTTCTGCTCGCGCATCTGCTGGTTTTCGCTGCGCAGAGCCTGGTTTTCCTGGTTGAGACGGTCGATTTCCTCTACGTAGTGGCGCAGGAGGTTGCGCAGGGTGGTGATTTCGTCGCGCAGACGGGATATTTCGGCTGCGCTGCGGTTCTGGCTGTCGCGCAGCTCCTGCTGCAGGCGTTCGACCTGCACGCGGGCGGCTTCATATTTGTCGTTGAGCTCGCGGCGAACGGAGTCATCCATAACCAACTGGCGCTGGTTCTCGAAAGCCTGAAACTCATCGTTGAGGTCGGAGTACTCGCGCTCGAGGTCGCGCTGGGCCATGTCGATGAGCAGCTGCTGCTCGCGCTGCTCGGCGGCGGTGCCTCGGCGCATGGTGTACACGCCGAAGCCCACGAGCAATGCGGCTACCACGCCAAGCACTATAGCCACTATGATAATGGATTTGCGGCTCACACTGACCTTGGGTTCGGGTTGCGAGGGGCCGGTGGGGCTGACACGGCGTGTTTCGGTAGAGCGGGGGGTATTATTCTGGTCTGCCATAAGCGTATTTTCAAATTATGCCACAAAGATACGCAATCCCCGCCAATCGGCAAAATTTTCAAGTACGGAAGGTGGCGCTCGGGGTGGTGCCGTAGCGCAGACGGTACATCAGAGCCGTCAGGTCGATGATGGGGAGGGGTCGGTTCGAAAGCGGCGTGCCGGCGATGCGCACGGCGATGATGCCGCGCAGGGCGCCGACGGCGATGCCGAGCATCATCATCATCAGATGGCCGCCGACAACGACGTCCTCTCCGTTGACCTCGACGTGGCACCGAAGGTCCTGTATTTCGAAGGTGGCGAACGAAGAGCACGTCAGCAGGCGCTCGCGCATCACTTTGCCCTGCACGATATACGAAGCTGTAACCACCAGACTCACTGTCGATTTATCCAAATCGGGGACTACCCGCACGGTCATATCGACCTGCACCGGTTTGCCATACGCCTTCAGCGACGCCCTGCGGTTTACCACGCTGGCGCCTTCAACTTCTCCTATGCTCTGGAGAGTGATTTTGAATTCGGACTCTTCCATAGAATCACAACGTATGGCCGTGCCGGTGTGTTCACTCATAAATCAATGTCTTTGAGGTCGACAAGGCCGTTGAGTATGGCATAGACGGTCAAGCCGGCCGGGGTGTGGATTTCCAGCTTGGAACATATGTTGCGGCGATGGGTCGCAACGGTATGCACCGAGATGCAGAGCTGGTCGGCGATTTCCTTATTGCTAAGGCCCTTTGCCACTGCGGCGACTATCTCGCGCTCACGGCGTCCCAACACGGGCGCCGTGGTGTTGTCTTCGTCGCTGCCCGAAGCCGGTCGCCGGCTTACGCCGTTGCCGGGCAGGGCGTCTTCGGCGGCGGTCACGGCCGGCACGAGGATGGCATCCTCGACCCGGCAGTGGCTCTCCAGATCGTCCTCGCAGTTGATAATGTCGAAAAGAACTGAGTTGAGCTGGTCGATGTTGCCCTCCGGTGAGTAGCGTATCAACACGTCCTTGAGGCGTTTGAGTTTGGCCGACACGGCGTCGTGGTGCTCGGCGTAGATGCCGATGGCGTAGTTTTCGTCGCGTTTGCCGGCAAGGAGGCTGTCGATGTAGCCGAAGAGGTTGGTATTCTCGTACTCCATATGGCGGCGGACTTCGCCGACATAGTCGTCGAAAAACTTCATCACGCCCACGGCCAGCTCGGGCTCGCGGGCGAAGTTGATGGCTTCGATGAGCTTGCGCCGCAGGTTGGGCATGAAGAAATCGAGAAAGTAGGTGTGGGCCCGCTTGAGGTAGTCGGTAAGAGAGCGCAGGTCGACCACGGAGGCGTCGTAGGGCCTCCCGCTAATCATGTTTGCCACGCATAGAAAGGTGCCGGAGTGCACACCGGCACACTCGTCGAGCTCGCCGACGCGGCGCGTGGCATGCCGAAGGGATATGCCGAAGCGGCTGATTACGGTAAGCAGCTGGCGGTTGTCCTGAATAAGATCGCGGAGGATATGGTCTGCGCGGTATGGTTCACCTGATGCAATCATGGCTATGACTGTTTTGTGGTTAATTTTTCATACAGGCTCTTACACTCCGCAAAGTTAGCAATTTTTTTTGGCCTTTGGGGCAAAAAAATGCTTAACTTTGCACTCAATGAAGTTTGCAGCTTATTTTTTCATTGCCGTGGCGGCTTTTTCGGCCGGCTGCGCCGGCGAAGGCACCGTCGACCCGGCGCTTGCCGCCATTCTCGCTCCGGAGCCGGACAGCACGGCGTGTCTGCCATGGTCGGCGCCGGGTGTGACGCCACCGGAGCAGGGGTGCCAACGCCTTAAGGTCAGGCCCATAGGTGGTTCCATCGGTGCGGTGTTCAACGACCGCAACGATGTCCATCTCGAGCACGCTTCGCGCATCGGTATAGTCCCGGTGGCTGCTCCGGAGCAGGTTTGGACGGCTACACAAGGGCTGGTGAAAATACGCTCCGGCGAGCTTTACTACGTCGACCGCCTCACCCACTCCTACCCCTATCTGACACGCGAAGCCGCCGACCTGCTCGACGAAATAGGCAGCCGCTTCCGCGACAGCCTCGCAGCCCGCGGTGGGGGTGCTTACCGACCAAAGGTGACCAGCGTGCTCCGCACCGAGGCGTCGGTGGGACGCCTTAGGCGCGTCAACCGCAACGCAACAGCCGTCAGTGCCCACTGCTTCGGCACCACCTTCGATATCAGCCACTCCAAATTCATCTGCGACGACTCCACGGCCACCGGCCGCACATTCGAAGACCTCAAGAATCTGCTTGCCGAAATTATCGCCGACCTGCGCGCCCAAGGCCGCTGCGTGGTCAAACACGAGCGGCGCCAGGCCTGCTTCCACATAACGGTGTGCGCACCGACCATTTCCCCCTCTTTCGCCCATGACTCAGACATCCAGCCGGATTAAACGAACTCTCTCCCGAATTGCCCTGGTGCTTGCCTGGACCATTATGGCCATCGTCCTCGCCGTGGTGGCTACTCTGGTATGCGCGGTGCGGGTGCTCACTCCCGACCATCTCACCCCCATTCTCACCAAGGCTGCAAATTCATATCTCGATGCCGAGGTCAGTCTGGGCCGCGCCGAGCTGGCTTTCCGACCGGCCTTCCCGGTGCTGGAGGTGCGCATGGACTCGCTGACGGTGGTTTCGCACGCTTTCGACTCCATACCCGCTCAGTGGCGCGGCCAGCTGCCTCCATATGCCGACACCTTGCTGTCATTAAGCACAATGAGGGCGTCGGTCAACCTCGGCGCTCTGCTGACCAAGGGCGAGATTGCCGTCCACGACGTTGAATTGGTTCGGCCCGCCGTAAACATTGTGCTCGACCAAGCCGGCCGAGGCAATTTCGACATATATTCCGCCGCCCCCGACACCATCGAAGCCGAAAGCTCCCCAATTGCCCTTCCGGCAATATCGGTGAAGCGATTCGCCATGGTGGAGCCTCGGGCCATACGCTACTTCGATGCAATGGACTCCACGGAGGCTACCGTGCTCCTGCTGGCACGAGCCGACCTCGACGGCTCGCGGGCGCCCAGCTATGCGCTCCACGTCGACGGCCGCGTCCAAAGCCCCGTCGCACGCCAATTGCTTCAGCTTGACAATCTGCACATTGGCCTCGACGGCCGTATGCGGTGGGATCCGGCCGACCCGGCGCTGGTGGCCGTCGAGGAATTCCGCATCCGCGGTGCTTTTCTCGAGGCCGCTCTCGACGCCCGCGTGCGTCTTGGCGAAACGATGGCAGTCGAGGATGCGTCGTTCATCCTCGAGCCGGTGCGCCTCGACAGTCTGGTGCGCCTTGTCGACCCGGCTACGGCGGCGCACCTGGGCCTTACGCCGCGCAGTTTCCGCAGCGACGCCGCTATTGCCCTCAGCGGACGCCTCACCGCTCCCTTCGTTCCCGCCACCGACACTGTTCCGGCCGCCACGGCGACTATAACCGTCGAACCCTCCTCGCTGGTATATGGTCCGATGGACCTCCATGACCTTTCTTTGGAGGTCACCGCGAGGCTCGACGGCACAAGCTACGATGCCGCAGTCGTAGAGCTTGCCCGCTTCACCGCCGCCGGCCCCGCAACTTCCATTGCCCTGAGCGGCACCTTCTCGCGCCTGCTCTCCGACCCGGCTTTCGACTGCCGCCTCGAAGGCGACGTCCGCCTTGCACACCTGCCCCCCGCTCTGCTCCAAAAACTGGAGGGATACCTCGACGGGCGCCTCAAAATCAACGTTGCCGCCACGGGGAGCGCCTCTATGTTCGAATTAGGCCGTTTCCACCTGCTCGACATCCGCGGCCGCGCCGACGCCAGCGACATATACTATCTGCGGGCCGACACCTCGCGCTTTGTGGCAGCCTCGCACCTCAATTTCAGCTTCGGTTCTCAACTGGCAAGTCGCGACACCGCCGCCCGGGCAAATACTCTTGCCGCCGTGCTCCGCGTCGACACGGCCAGCGCACTGGTGGGCGGTGTATCTCTCTCGCTGGGGCAGCTCAGCCTGGGCCTGGGTGCCGAAAACGGCGGCCTCGGGCCCGACACCACCGCCGTGATGCCCGTGGGAGGCGGAATCCGCGTAGGCTCATTCCGCGTCAAGGCTCTGACCGACAGTGCCGGAATGACTCTGCGAGGTCTCCACGGCCGCGTTTCGCTGGAGCGACACCGGGGCGACTCGCACCTGCCCCAGATTTCGCTTGAGGCCGGCATAGACCGTCTTATGGCCGGTGCACCCGCCGCCCGGTTTATGCTGCGCGACGCTTCTCTGAAAGCCCTGACATATATGCGCCCGGAGCGACGCCGTCGACGCCTCGAAATCAAGCAGGCCGCCGACAGCATATCAGCCGTACACCCCAATCTCCCGCCCGACTCGGTGCTCGCACTGGCAGCCCGTGCCCGCCGTCGCCGACCGCACGGTCCCCGTCGCGTAACCCTCGAGGAAACCGACCAAAGCGAAGCCCTCCACTTCGACCTCTCAAAGGGCTTCAAGCGCTATCTCACCGACTGGTATCTGGGCGGAGAGCTCTCGGCCCGCCGCGCCATGCTGCGCACGCCTTTCTTCCCGGTGCGAAACCGTCTGGACCACCTCCGCCTCGCTTTCAGCAGCGACTCCGTGGTGGTCGACAGTGTGCGCTACGTCGGCGGCAGCTCCGATCTGGCAATTTCCGGCATTGTCTCCAACATGAAGCGAGTGCTGCTGGGACGCCGAGGTGCAAATCTGAAGGTTAATTTCGACATTTCCAGCGATACTATCGACGTCAACCAGCTCGCGGCGGCAGCCTTCGCCGGGGCTGCATACGCCGAGCGCCTGCGACGAGGCCAACTCACCGACGACGACCGCCGCAATATGGCCGACGACAGCTTCACGCGCGAGTTTGAAGATGCCGTTGAGGGCTCGGATACCATAGCGCCAATCCTGGTACCTACCAACGTCGACGCCAATATCGGCGTGCGCGCACGCAACATCTTCTACTCCGACCTCCACATGCAGGAGTTCTCCGGCGACCTTCTCGTTTTCGACGGCGCCGTCAACCTCAACGACCTCCGAGCATACTCCGACGCCGGAAACATCGAGCTCTCAGCGCTCTACTCCGCCCCGCGAGCCTCCGAAATACGCTGCGGCATGGGCCTGCAGCTGCAGGGCTTCAACATTGAGCGCTTCCTCAAACTCGTTCCCGCCGTCGACTCCATCATGCCGCTGATGAGAGACTTCGCCGGCACTATCGACGCCGACATCGCCGCCACGGTCGACATCGACAGCACCATGAACATGGAGCTGCCCACTCTCGACGCCGCTCTCCATCTCAGCGGCAGCAACCTTGCTTTCATCGACGCCGACACCTACCGCACAATCGGAAAATGGCTCCGATTCCGCGACCGGGCCGACAACCGAATCAAGCATATGAGCGTGCAGCTCCTTGTGCACGACAACGTTATGCAGCTCTATCCCTTCAAGTTCGACATCGACCGCTATACCCTCGGCGTTGTGGGCTCAAACGACCTGGCGATGAACTTCGACTACCACATCGCAGTGCTCAAATCGCCTATTCCTTTCAAATTCGGAATCACCATAAAGGGCAATCCCGACAAATACAAAATCCGGCTGGGAGGCGCCCATTTCAACGCCGATCAAGCCGTCGAAAGCGTAAACATGGTCGACACGGTGCGTGTCAACCTGGTGCGACAGATTCAGAATGTGTTCCGGCGCGGCGTGAGCAACTCCCGCTTTGCCACCCTCGACGCCTCCGCACTGGGCGACGCCTCCGCCGGCCTTGTGCAGCCCGCCGACCTGTCGCCGGCCGACTCCCTGCAGCTTATGCAGCACGGCATGGCCCCCGATTCGGTGCGTATAGTGCCCGTGGAGGCCATAGAAATAAAACGCAAGCGCAAATGACAGACCCAAAGATAGTTCCGACCACAGTGAGCGCCGTCCTTTTCGACATGGACGGCGTTCTCTACGATTCCATGCCTCGCCACGCGGCGGCATGGATGGAAATGTGCCGCAAGACGGGCCTCAAGGCCGACTACAACGAATTTTTCTCCTACGAAGGGCGCACCGGCGTCTCCACCATTCAAATTCTCACCCGCCGCCAGTACGGCCGCGAAGTGTCGGTCGAGGAAGCCCGACGCATGTACGCAATAAAGTCCGAAGTATTCGCCTCTATGGGTCCTGCGCCCCTTATGCCGGGGGCACAGGAGGCCGTGGAGGCCGTCCTTCAAGCCGGCGCACTACCCGTGCTGGTAACCGGTTCGGGCCAGACCACTCTGCTGGAGCGCCTTGAGCGCGACTTTCCCGGAGCATTTCCCGCCGAACGCCGCGTGACGGCCTTCGACGTCACTCACGGCAAGCCCGACCCCGAGCCATACCTCGTCGGACTGGACAAGGCCGGTGTGGGCGCAAATGCCGCTGTGGCGGTCGACAACGCCCCGTTAGGCGTGCAGAGTGCCTCCGCCGCCGGAATCTTCACCATTGGCGCCAAGACAGGGCCTATCGGGGCCGGAGAACTCCTGGCTGCCGGCGCCGACATCGAGCTGGAGGGCATGGAGGCCACGGCGAGGATGCTCATAAGCCTTTTTCAACCGGGCCGGTGAACCAAACTTCCGCTCCATGGGTTATTGTTTTTGACTATTCTCAGTGAAAAAAAATGGAAAACAAAATAATATTCACCAATCTTGTGGGCACCGCCATCGACGATTTGGTTGCCTCCCTGGGGAATCCTCGGACCATAGTCATCACAGATGTCAACACCGGCCAGTTTGTGATGCCACTTCTACGCAACGACTCAAAGACAGTCGCCGGGGCGCCCACCGTCACCGTGCCTTCCGGCGAGGTGGCAAAGAGCGTCGAGCAGCTCGCCAAGGTTTGGAAGCAGCTTATCGATGCCGGGGCCACCCGCTCTTCGGTGATTATCAACGTTGGAGGCGGTGTCGTCAGCGACCTCGGCGGTTTTGCCGCCGCCACCTTTAAGCGCGGCATGCGCTTCATCAACGTGCCCACCACGGTGCTCGGCGCCGTCGATGCCTCCTTCGGCGGCAAGACGGGCATCAACTTCAACGGCGTCAAGAACCAGATCGGCGCCTTCGTCGACCCCGAAGCATCCATTGTCTCAAGCATTTACTTCAATACTCTCCCCGAGACGCAGATTCTGTCGGGCTACGCCGAGATGATCAAACACGGGCTGCTCGAGAGCGACGATGTGCTGGGCAAACTGCTTGCATTCTCGCCGGTCTATCCGCAGTTCGACAGTGAGCGCATGCTCCCCTTGATTCAGGAAAGCTCGCAGGTGAAGCTGCGCGTGGTGGCCGAAGACCCGCGCGAGGGCGGTCTACGCAAAATCCTCAATCTGGGCCACACAGCAGGCCATGCCCTGGAGAGCCTCGCCCAGAAGCGCACCAGCCCTATACCCCACGGCTATGCCGTTGCCTGGGGTTTGGTAATAGCTTTGGTTCTCTCCAACCTTGAGCTGGGCTTCCCCACCGAAACACTCCACAAGGTTACATCCTACGTGAAAACAAACTACGGCACCTACGCCTTCAGCTGCGACGACTACCCCTTCCTGCTGGCCGCCATGGCGCAGGACAAAAAAAATGCCAGCGCCGACGCCATTGCCTTCACCCTGCTCGAAGACGTCGGCAAGCCCAAAACCGACTGCGTGGTATCGACAGAGAAAATCACCGCGGCCCTCGACATCTACCGCGACCTGATGGGCCTCTGAAGGGCTCAAAGTATGTTGAACCATTAAGCCTCGTTGCGCGTTTGATAATAAAACGTTCAACTTAAAGCTTTACAAACATTATGAAAGGCTTAACATTCAACTACATCGGACAGTCGCGCCTTTGGTGGCTCGTTCTGCTTGTCGGCATTCTGCTGGTAATCGGCGGTTTTGCCTATTGGATTTGGCCGGCCGCAGGCTATGCCGTAGCATCGCAGATTTTCGGCTGGCTGCTGGTTCTGGCCGGCATCGTTCAGCTTTGCGTGGCCGCCGGGCCTAACCGTGCTTCCGGATGGGGCTGGTGGCTCGCCGGCGGTGTCATCGACATCTTCATCGGCTTCATGCTGGTGCGCAGCATTATCCTCAGCGAAGCCGTGCTCCCCTACTTCCTGGCCATCATCTTCATCTTCTGGGGCATCGAGGCCTTTGTGGGCGCCGCAATGCGCCGCCACGCTCGCTACTGGTGGCTGGGCGTCATCAACGGCATCCTGCTCTGCCTCATCGGCTTCCTCTTCCTTGAGGCCGGCTGGGCTTCGGAGATGATCATGGTATCCTTCCTGACCTCCATCGCATTCATCTACTGGGGCTTCACCGTGGCCATAGCAGGCTACGAAATGAAACCGGTGGCTGAGAAATAACCCACTGGCCGAATCGAAAAAAATTCTACAGACGGGCCGCTCCTTCCGGGGCAGCCCGCCTGCTTTTTTTATATATTCTTTCAGAATTTGTCGATAAGCTCGTCGGGGGCATAGTCGCGAGTGGCCGTGCAGCCTATCATGTAGTCCCACAGCATGGGCGATATGCCGGAGCCGGGGCGCTTCACCGTCAGATTCTCCTCCGTGAACGTGTCGCCGCGAGCTATCTCCACTGCCGCCACTATGCTCTTGCGGGCCACCACGATATTGGGAGCCTCGGCCTGTGCGACTTCCTTCTCGCCGGTGCCGAGCATAGTCCCGATGCGACGTATTTGAGTCACCATATCCTTGAATTGGGCCGGTTCGAGCGAAGCTTTGTGGTCGGGGCCGGGAAGGTTGCGGTCGAGGGTGAAATGCTTTTCTATCACCTTAGCGCCCATGGCCACGGCGGTGAGGGCTGCGGTGATGCCTACGGTGTGGTCGCTGTAGCCCACGGCGTGGCAACCCAGGGTCTCCAGCGTCTTCATTGCCCGGAGGTTGACCGACTCATCGGGCGCGGGATATTGCGTGGTACAGTGCAGCAGGGTGATTATGCGTCGCGGCGTGCCGGCCTTCTCCAGCACGCGTACTGCCGTCTCGACCTCGCTCAGAGTGGCCATGCCGGTACTGAGCACCACCGGGCGCTTGAGCTGTCCTATCTTTCGGAGATAAGGAAGGTTGGTGATTTCGCCGGACGGTATTTTCCAGAAGTCCATCTTCAGCGGAACCAGGCAGTCGATGCTCACCAAGTCGAAAGGCGTGCTGATAAATCCTATGCCCACCCGGGCGCACTCCTCGGCAAGACGCGCGTAGTCCGACAGCGGCAGGTGGATGGCCTTGCACATCTCCAGTTGGCTCTGGTCGGCACCGGTGGTCTCCTTCTGGTATTCCGCTTTGGGTGCGCTGGCAGCTATGACAAGCTCGGGCACGGCCGTCTGGAATTTGACGTAGTCGGCGCCCGTTTCCTTAGCCGCTGCAATCATCCGCATCGCCATGTTGAAGTCGCCGTTGTGGTTCACGCCGGCCTCGGCGATTACTATGACTTTATCTTTTTCTTCCATTGATTCAAATTTTAAACACGGCGTCCTCGAGGTAGCGCGCCGTCAGCACTCCCGCTTCGGGGAGTATCGTGGCCTCTGGCTCGGTAAGGCCAAGAGCCTCACCTACGGCCAGCGAGGGGATGTCGACGCCGGCGTGCACGCTGCATACGACGCCTCCGCCAAGCCGGGGGTTGACTTCCATCACCATTGTGCGGCCGTCGTCAAGGTCGCGGATGAGCTGCACGGTGACTGCGCCGCGCAGTTTGAGCGCCTTCAGAGTGCGTGTGGCGAGAGCTACGGCTTCAGGGTCGTCGACGGTGATGGTGCGCACGGCCTCGCCGCCGCTCACCTCCAGGCGAACTCGCGGACTCACGGCGAGCACGCGCCCGCTGCGGCAGCCCACATAGCAGTCGACGGTGATTTCCTGCCGGTTGTCGATTCGTTCCTGTATCAAATACTTGTCGCCCTGTCCCTGCAGCTCATAGAGTTTCTGGAGGGAGTTGATGACAACTATGCCCTTCGAGGCCGAGCCGTAGCGCGGTTTGGCAATGAGGCGCAGGCTGGGGTCGCCGGGACTGTATGTGCGAGGTATGGGCAAGCCGGCCCGCTCGAAGGCCTCGGCGGCTCGGATTTTGTCGAACATGGCCGAGGCAGCCTCCGGCGCCGACACCGGAGCGAACACGTCGCCCCCGAAGCGAGCGGCAAGAGAAGCCGCCACGCCGACGGCGGGGTCGACGAAGGGCACTACCATGTGTATGTCGCGCTCAATGACAAGGTTATGGAGGTCGTCGAGCAACCCGGGGTCGTTCCAGGCCTTTCCGGCCACTATTTCGCCGATGAGAGCCAGCGGCACGGTTTCGGTAGCCTCATAGCCGGTGATGCGGCCTTCGACACCATGAGCTTGGCAGGCGGCCAAAAACATCCTGCCTATGGCCACGCGCTTGCCGCCCCCCAGAAAAAGTATGTTGAAGCGCTTCATCGGTTGTAGATATCGGCCTTGTAGTTCTTTATGTTGGCTTCCGATAAGAACCATTCGACAGTGCGGGCAATACCCGAGCGGAAGTCGACCTCAGGTCGCCAATCGGTCAGCGAAGTAATCAGACTGTTGTCGCCGCAGAGGCGCTCAACCTCGCTCTTGTCGGGGCGGAAACGCTCCGGATCGGTCACCACAGCCACCTCGGCGCCCATCACCTCGGCTATTACCCGGGCGGTGTCGCCCATAGAAATTTCGGTGCCGGTGGCAATGTTAATCTCGCGACCCTCCAAGCCGGGCGTTTCGGCAAGGGCGATGAAGCCGCGGGCTGTGTCGGCGACGAAGTTGAAGTCGCGCGTCGGAGCGAGATTGCCCAGTTTAATCTCCTTGCGGCCGGCCGCTATCTGGCTTATTACTGTGGGAATGAAGGCGCGAGCGCTCTGCCGCGGCCCGTAGGTGTTGAACGGTCGGGCTATGGTCACCGGAAGGTCGAAGGCGTTGTAGAAGCTCAGGGCCATGGCGTCGGCCGCTATTTTGGTGGCCGAATAGGGGCTCTGCGGCTGGCGGGGGTGCGTTTCGGCAATGGGCACTTGGCGAGCCGTGCCGTAGACCTCGCTGGTGGAGGTTACGATAATGCGGCTTACGCCCGCATCGCGTGCGCCCTGAAGAATGTTGAGCGTGCCCTTTATGTTGGTGTCGACGTAGCTGTCCGGAGCGACATAGCTGTAGGGTATGGCTATCAGGGCTGCCAGATGGAACACATAGTCCGCGCCGCGGCATATGCTGCGGCAGAAGTCGGGGTCGCGCACATCACCGCACACTATCTCGAGGCGGTCGGAGGCCGGTATGGTCTCAAGCCAGCCCCAGTCGTTGAACGAATTGTATTGAGCCAGCGCCCGCACGCGGTAGCCCCGCGCAAGCAGGGCCTCGGTGAGATGGGAGCCGATGAAGCCGTCGGCCCCGGTGACGAGCGCTGTTTTGGGTTGAGTTGTCACCATGTTTTAGCGAAATAATATACCAGAGTTTCTTCCGGCGTTCGGTAATACATAAGTTTAAGCTTGCCTCCGACGTCGGAGGACTGCAGATTGAAAGTTCCGCTTGCCGGGAAGCCCATCCATTCGGGTGCGGCATTGGAGCCGCTGCCTGCCGGCGAGCCGTCGTCGCTGTAGTCGAAGCGAAGCTGAAGCACTTCGCCGGGCAGCTCGCGGAAGGTGCCGTAGCGCGATTGCGCAACGTAATGCTCCTCTTCGAGGGTCACGCGGATTATGTCGGCCTGGAAACTCCAGTAAGTGTTCGAGCCGGCAGGCAGCTCGATGGGCTTGCCGTTGATAAGGGCCGTTTCAAGCACCCACGAGCCGAAGAGACGGCCTATGCGGCCGTTGTTCTGCGTGCACCCCGCGCAGCAGAATGCCGTCAGTATTATGGCAAGTAGCTTGTATGGTTTCATTTCTGTGCTTTTTTACCTATGCTGAATATTCCGGAGTACGACACGGCCACTGCGGCTCCGAAATTGTCGCCACGCAGATTGCCGCAGTCGAAGGCCACCTGCGCCTTGAGCCGCAGCCCCGGCAGCGTCGCGGCCGCCGGGGTCCAGCCGGCTTCAAGATATGCCGAAGTGCAGTGCAGCTTGCGGGGTGACGGAAGGCGACCCTGGCCGCCGGCCTTCTGATACGACACCTTCGCGCACCATGCCCACGGGCCGAGGCTGCCCCGCGCCGCGGCATGGAAACCCCGCGCGCGATTGTGGGCAAAGGCCGAGTAGCCGTCGGTATTGTAGACCGGGCTCAGCAGAAAGGGTGTGCCGATGCTCATGCCGTAGTTGGCATAAGCTCCGTAGAAGTCGTTGTTGTAGTAGTTGTCGCCGCCGTTGGCCTCCGAAGGCATGGTGGTGCCGGGGTAGTCGGAGGGTGTGCGGTGTATGGGACCGCCCTGGTTGGTAAAGTCAAGGTATTCAAAGACAATGCTTTCGACCGGGGAACCCTCCTTGAAGTCGTACTGCAGGCCCCACAGGCCGTCCCAGCCGTTGCGGCGACCTATGCCGGAACCGTCCTCCCACGGCCACTCGAAGTAGGCGCTCAGACGGCTGCCGTTGCCGAAGCGCAGTCGCGCCTTGAAGTCCCAGCTACCCAGCGAGTTGCCCTTGTAGTAGCCTTCGCCGGAGCCCTCGCGGGGAAAGAACATATCCCAAAGGTCGCGCAGGTGGAAGCCGCGCACTTCGGGAGGCAGCGCCGTGCCGCGGTTGTAGCGATAGGTGGAGCCGCCGAATTCGCCCGCTGTCTGCATGCCTACCGTCACCGATACCGGCTGCGACGGCTTGGTGCGGAAGTAGCATCGCTTGTAGGTGTAGCACAGATTCTGGGTGTAGAGACCCTGATAGCGATTGAACTGCTTGGAGTCGAAGCCGTTGTCGGTGAAGCGGCCGTACATTATCTCGCCGTCGATCTGCACCCAGCCGTTGGTGAAAGGTATGTCGACAAAGTCCAGAAAGCCCGCGGCCGCTCCGGGTATGGGTCGGGCGTTGTTGCTGCGCACAAGGTCGCCCGAGGAGAGCGCGCCGTCGACAATTCGGCTCTCACGCTCCTTCATGCCCACAAGCAGATAGACCGCGCGGTATTTCACCTCCCCAAAAAGCTGAATGAGGCGCGCCGACGACGGTCGCACCGACGTCGTGGTCCACGCGCCGGCGTCGTAGCGCTCGTAGCTGAACGAATTGGAGTAGCCCAGCGAGTACTCCAGACCGTAGCTCCAGCTGAAGCGGCGGTCAAGATCGAGGGCGCGACGAACAGAGCCGCCCTGCCAAACGCCCTTGCCGGGCACTGTGCGCCCCGAATTCCACGACCCCAGCATATAGGGTGCGTAGCGGCCCGTCGACGCCTGCACCGTGACGTCGGCCATATACTCTATAGTTTCCACGGCCACGGCGTGATAACTGCCAACGGCCATTGCAAGTGAAAGTAATGCTGCAATTCTTTTCATCATCGGCAAAATTAATCATTTTTTGCCAACGCCGCAAGATGCCCCCGCCTCAACGCTTTGGGCCGGAGGGTATCTCGCCCCCGCCTTATTTTACGTGGTGCCTTCCCAACGCCTTCGCCTCAAGTAAGGACGGCAAAGCCCTGCCGCCTTAACACAGATGTGCATAACTTTACGTCTTTTTGTTCGTTTTTCTCTCTTTTTTTGAAAAAAGACAGAAAAAAATATTTGCAAATGCAGAACTTTTGGTCTATCTTTGCATCCGAAACCATACATTTTTTCACATCCAACCTGTAGACCCATAAAAATCTATCCGCTCCCTATGAAAAAATTACTTTTACTGCTTAGTTGCTTGGTTGGGTTGACGGCATGTCAAGACATCGGAATTGTCTTTCCGGACAATCCACAAGACGCCGTCGCGCCCAATTCGTTTACCATCCCGCTGACGGAAGCTCTAACCAACCTCTCTGCTTTTAACGAAAATGAAGATGAGGTTTCGCGCTCTGAAAATAATCGTGAAATCGACACCATCCTTGTAGTTTGTTACAATGATGTACTCAGCCGAAGCGTCGACAAAGCCGACACAATTCTCTATGTGGTGAATTATAAGAATAATTCAGGTTACGCCATCTTGGCCGCAGACAAAAGGATTTCCGATCCTTTGATAGCGTCAGTCGATGAGGGATCAATGGATGAACAATCTATCCGCGGAGCTTTGGTGGCACAACCTATACGACCTACCTTTGAAGGATATCCAACAACCGGGGATGGTTTTTTCACTACTCCTGAAACCGGTGATGAAATTTTCATAAATCCCAACACCGTTAATCTATACATTGCAGGCGAAGATGAAGACCCTTTGATTGGCAACTATCAAGACGATACCCCAAGCACTTCCGGGACGCACGACATTTTTGATGAATACCGGCTGAATTTTGAAAATGCATTCGTTGCCGAACTATGCGTCAACTACGCTGTATTTAAGATTGAATCGCATAATGACCAAACGATTCGTTCATCTGTAGACGTTGATGTTCCCTCTGACGGTTTTATAGGCGGAGGCACCGGCGGGACGGCTCGTCCGGAAATCACTACTACAGAAACCGAGTACTCACAATGGACTCGCGTAAAGACCATTTATCCCTTAATGAGCGAGTTTAAATATTGGGACCAACGAACCCCTTTCAACGACCAATACCCATATAGAAGAAAGGCCTTTATTATGGGTCATAGACGTAAGGCTCGAGCAGGCTGTGTCCCACTTTCCATTGCCAAGGTGATGACAAAATTCAGTCACCCATACAACTACACTTACAATGGAGTAACAGTTGATTGGCAGGCTCTTAAAGCGAATCCGCTTCCTTCAGAATTCACATTAGAGCAACAAAATTCCGCCAGCACTTTACTTCTATCTATAAGCGATAAATGCGACTCTTGGTATTTCTATCAAGGAACTTTCACCTTGCCCGTGAAAGCTGAAAATTTTATGAGTTTTAATGGCTTTCTAAACGTTCATCGCAGGAATTATAATTTTGATAGAGTTGTGTCTATGATTGGTGCAAATAAGCCTCTAATCATATACTCTATTCCCGGAATAAACATATTCAACGCCCATTGTTGGATTTTGGACGGCTACAAAATCAAAAGTAGAATAAAAACCACTAAAACCTATCTTAACAATCAGGTCATAAAGACTGAGCAAGAAACTGAATTCCAGAATATGGTTCACTGCGATTTCGGTTGGGGCGGTCAAGCTAATGGCTACTTTGTTTCAGGAGTTTTCGACCTTAAAAACTCTGAGAATGAGTTGGACCCGGGGGCCGATACTGATAAGAGCGATAACTACAATCACCACTTAAGAGTAATAATGTATGACTTACCATAAACTTAGGATTTTCTCCGGTCTGGTATGTGGGTTACTTCTTTTGACCGCCTGCGAGGATTCGGGTCCTAACGGTTACCCTGATCATATTACAATCAATCCTGAGGGCACTTCGATTGTTGTCGTCGGCACTGCACGCATTGGACGAATACACCTCCAAGATGCTGAATTTCTTCCATCATACTTGCAAGACGACGAAACAAAGGTTGTGAACGACACTCTTTTCTGCCAATATAGATGGCTCACAGCTATTTTACCCTTAGGTGAAAAGAAAATCCTTATCTCCGCCACGCCGAACGATACCGGCAAAAAGCGAAAGATGTGGATTGAGTGTATGATGGGGCCTGATTTCCACGAAATCTTTGTAACCCAGCTTGCAAAATAGCCCACTCCTTTCGACGAGCAAAAAAAACAAATTCTTACTACAAATCAAAGCCCCGGCCGGTGTGGTCGGGGCTTCGCTTGTGCTGATGAAGGATTTTATTTCTTCTTCTTGAGTTCGGCCTGTGCGGTCTGAGCCAGCTCGGGGTCGATCATGATGCGGCCGCAGTATTCGCAGACGATAACTTTCTTATGCATCTTGATTTCTATCTGCTTCTGCGGGGGTATGCGGTTGAAGCATCCGCCGCAGGCGTTGCGGTCGACGATTACGATGCCGAGGCCGTTGCGGGCGTTGTTGCGGATGCGCTTGAAGGCACTCAGCAGACGCTCGTCGTCCACCTGAGGCTCGATTTTCTTGCTGGCTACCATGAGGTTTTCCTCTTCGGCGCGAGTTTCGCTGACGATGTTTTCCAAAGCAGCCTGCTTTTCCTCCAGAATATGGGTCTGGTCTTCGATTTCGCGCTCGGTGGCGAGGATATCGGCATGACGGTTGTCCATGCCGCGCTCGCACTCGCCGATGTTCTTCTCAGCCAGCTCAATCTGGAGGTTTTCGAATTCTATTTCCTTGGTGAGATTGTCGAACTCGTGGTTATTGCGCACATTGTCCAACTGGGTGCGATAGCGCTCGATGAGCATCTGCTTGTTGGCTATCTTGTTGGCTTCGGCCGTGCGCTGAGCCTGGAGGCCGTCGATTTCTTCCTGGTAACGTGCCACGCGGCTGTGGAGGCCGGTGATGGTATCGGAGAGATCCTTGACTTCGAGGGGGAGCTCGCCGCGGATATTACGTATGCGGTCTACTTCCGTCAGGAGAGTCTGAAGCTGGTAGAGGGCTTTGAGACGCTCTTCCACACTGCGGGGGGCCGCTGCTTTTTTCTCTGTTGCCATGTGCTGTTAGAGATATATTACGGGATTATTTTCCAACTGTGAGTTTTGAACTGCAAAGTTAGGAAATTTTTCGCAAAGGAGCCGATAAAAAATCGTTTTTGCGCAATTTTCACTCTCAAAATGACCCACATCGTAGATTGCCATGCCTTCGCGGTGGTCGGCGAAGTCGTGGTAGCGCACATCGGCCGTCACGTAGGCGTCGGCTCCGGCGGCTATGGCCTCGCCGATAAACTCGCCTCCGGCGCCGCCGCAAAGCGCTATGCGACGCACGGTGCGGCCGGGCTCCGCTGCTCCCCGCGAGCTGCGTATGGCCGGCGTGCCGAAGGCGGCACGCAGTCTGTCGGGCAGTTCGGACATAGCCACCGGCGGCTCGAATTCGGCCACTACGCCCAAGCCGTAGCTCTCGGCGCGGTCGGCCAGAGATTCGACGCTTACAGTGAGCTTGAGCGGCGACGATGCCAAAGCGCGACGGATGCGCGGGGTGTGGATGGCCGGTACGGTAACCTCGACTCTGGTCAGGGGCGTATGCCCGATGGCAAAGGTCGGCACGGCCTCGGCCGGCTTGGCTTCAGCGGCTATGGTGTCGCCCGCAACGGGCCACGACGTGGGCTGCAGACCCGACGGGTCGTCGAGGAGCATCAGCAGGACGTCGTCGGCGCTGTCGCGCGGGCATATCACCGTCACCTTCTCCATGCGTACCTCCGAAGGCACGAGCACGCCCAGCACGCGCGCGCCGAGCCGCTCGGCCATGGCATGGCTGATGCCGCCACGGGTGCTGTCCAGACTGGTGTGGGCGCTGTAGACGGCCACACCGGCGCGTACGGCGGCTGCCACGGCGCGCTCCGACGGTGTCCGCCCCGTCAGGCTCTTGATGCCCTTGAAGATGAGCGGATGGTGCGATAGAACAAGATTGCAGCCCTTCTCGACGGCCTCGGCGATGACGGCCTCGGAGACGTCGACGCACAGGAGCACTCCGGTGCACTCGCCGCCGGCTTCCGGCGGGAGCGCGACCTGGAGCCCTGAGTTGTCCCAGCTTTCCTGAAGGCCGCGAGGCGCAAAGTCCTCGATGGCAGCTATGATGTGGCTGAGTTTCATTTATCTACGGGGCGTACTTCGAGATTGAGCTCGTCGAGCTGCTTCTGATCCAGAGCAGCGGGGGCATCGAGCATAACGTCGCGGCCGCTATTGTTCTTGGGGAAGGCGATGCAGTCGCGGATGCTGTCGAGGCCGGCGAAGAGGCTTACCCAGCGGTCGAGGCCATAGGCGAGGCCGCCGTGGGGCGGGGCGCCGTACTTGAAGGCGTTCATCAGGAAGCCGAACTGCTCCTGCGCCTTCTCGGGCGTGAAGCCGAGTATTTCGAACATCTTTGCCTGCAGCTCGCTGTTGTGGATACGAATGGAGCCGCCGCCGACTTCAACGCCGTTGATGACCATGTCGTAGGCATCGGCGCGAACAGAGGCGGGGTCGGTGTCGAGCATGGGTATATCCTCGTCCTTGGGGTGCGTGAAGGGATGGTGCATGGCCATGAGGCGCTGCTCCTCCTCGCTCCACTCGAACATGGGGAAGTCGACAACCCACAGGCAGGCGAACTTATTCTTGTCGCGCAGACCCAGCTGACGGCCCATTTCGAGGCGGAGCTCGCAGAGCTGCTTGCGGGTCTTCATGGCGTCGTCGCCGCTGAGGATAAGTATGAGGTCGCCGGGCTTGGCGTTCATGGCCTTCGCCAGGGCCTGAAGGTCGTCCTGGCTGTAGAATTTGTCGACAGAGCTCTTAACCTTGCCGTCGGCCTCCACGCGGGCGTAGACCATGCCCTTTGCGCCGATTTGCGGACGCTTTACGTAGTCGGTCAGAGCGTCGAGCTGCTTACGGGTATAGGAGGCGGCGCCTTCGGCGCAGATGCCACCGATGTAGGCTGCGTTGTCGAACACGCTGAAGCCTTTGCCCTTGAGCACGTCCATCAGCTCTACAAAGCGCATACCGAAGCGGATATCGGGCTTGTCGGAGCCGTAGTACTTCATGGCGTCGGCCCACGGCATGCGGACGAAGGGCTCGGTGAGCTCTATGCCGCGTATTTCTTTGAAAAGATGCTTTGCCATGCCCTCGAAGAGCTCGATGACGTCGTTCTGGTCGATGAAGCTCATCTCGCAGTCTATCTGGGTGAATTCGGGCTGGCGGTCGGCGCGAAGGTCTTCGTCGCGGAAGCACTTCACTATCTGGAAGTAGCGGTCCATGCCGCTCACCATCAGCAGTTGTTTGAGCGTCTGGGGCGACTGGGGAAGGGCGTAGAACTGACCGGGGTTCATACGCGAGGGAACCACGAAGTCGCGGGCGCCCTCCGGGGTGGAGCCCACCAGCATGGGTGTCTCGATTTCGAGGAAGCCCTTGCTGTCGAGATAGCGGCGCACCTCCATCGTCATGCGGTGGCGCAGCTCAAGGTTGCGGCGCACCGGCGTGCGGCGCAGGTCGAGATAGCGGTAGCGCATGCGGAGGTCGTCGCCGCCGTCGCTCTCGTCCTCGATGGTGAAGGGAGGCACTTCGCTGGGGTTGAGGATGGTGAGTGCGTCGGCAAGCACCTCAACGTCGCCGGTGGGCATGTTGGGGTTCTTGGCGGTGCGCTCCGAAACAACGCCCTGCACCTGCACCACGAACTCGCGGCCGAGGTGGTTGGCGGCGTCGTTGAGGGCGGCGTCGTGCTCGTTGTTGAAAACTATCTGGGTTATACCGTAGCGGTCGCGGAGGTCGACAAAGGTCATGCCGCCCATCTTGCGTACGCGCTGCACCCAGCCGGCCAGAGTGACCTGTCGGCCGGCATCGGCGAGACGAAGCTCGCCGCAGGTGTTTGTTCTGAACATTTGGTGGTTATGCTGTTTTGTGTGGGCACCCCGGGGCGCCGGGCCCCGGGGCGCTTTCTAAAGTTTAATATTTTTCAGAGTCCGGTGCGGGGAGTGAGGTCTATCTGCTGCTCCGGGGCAAGGCCGCGGTTGCGCAGCAGGGCATCTACCGTGGGAGCCTGGCCGCGGAACTTGATGTAGAGCTCCATGGGGTCTTCGGAGCCGCCTTTTTCGAGCACGTTCTCGCGGAAGCGGCGTGCTGTGGCGGGGTCGAAGATGCCGTTTTCCTTGAAGTACTCGAAGCCGTCGGTGTCGAGCACCTCAGCCCAGAGGTAGGTGTAGTAGCCCGACGCATAGCCGTCGCTGCCGAACACGTGTTTGAAATAGGGCGCGCGGTAGCGGAAGGTAAGCTCGGCGGGCATGCCAAGCGCCGTGGCAACGCTGTCCTGGAAGGCGGCAACGTCGGTGTCGCCTTCGGGATGGAGCTTGCCGAACTGTAGGTCGAGAAGGGCTGCGCCGGCAAGCTCGGCCGTGGCAAAGCCCTGATTGTGGGTGGCGGCGGCCTGGAGGCGCTCTATGAGCTCGTCGGGGATAACCTCGCCGGTGCGCCAGTGGTGGGCATAGGTGCGCAGCAGCTCAGGCTCCATGGCCCAATGCTCGTGGATTTGCGAAGGAAGCTCCACGAAGTCGCGGTCGACGTTGGTACCGGCCTGGCTCTTGAGCGGGGCGCGCGAGAGCATGCCGTGCAGGCCGTGGCCGAACTCATGGAACATGGTCTCCACCTCGTCGAGGGTCAGCAGCGCGGGAGTGTCGGCGGTGGCGCGGCTGAAGTTGCCGACGTTGTAGATGATGGGGCGGCTCGATGTGCCGTCCTCGTTCTGCCAGGAGCCCTTGAACTCGCTCATCCACGCACCCTGGCGCTTCGACGGGCGAGAGAAATAGTCGGTCATAAACACTGCTATATGCTCGCCGGTAGCCGCATCCGTAACGTCGTAGACGGTCACTTCGGGATAATACTTGGGAGCATCGGGCATCTCGGTGAACTTGATGCCGTAGAGGCGCTCGGCCATGCCGAAGATGCCGTTGCGCACGGAGTCGACGGCGAAGTAGGCGCGTACCTCATTCTCGTCGAGATTGAATTTCTTGCGGCGCACCTTCTCGGCGTAGTAGTAATAATCCCAGGGCTCTATGGTGATTCCGGCACCCTCGGCGTCGGCAATGGCCTGCATCTCGGCAACTTCTTCGCGCACACGCTGCACGGCCGGACGCCAGATCTTCATAAGCAGCTCTTCGGCGGCTCCGACATTCTTGGCCATGACGTTTTCGGTCATATAAGCTCCGAAGTCGGGATAGCCCAGCAGGCGCGCCTTGGCGGAGCGGGTCTTGAGGATTTCGTTGATAATGGGCAGGTTGTTGTACTGGCCCGAAGATGCCAGCGAGGTGTAGCCCTGATATATTTTGCGGCGAAGCTCGCGGTTGTCGGCATACTGCAGCAGGGGCAGACGGCTCGGAGCGTGGAGGGTGAACACCCAGTGGTTCTCGCCCAGTCCGCGTGTGGTGGCCTCCTCGGCGGCTACGGCGATACTGCCCTCGGGCAGCCCCGACAGCTCGGAGGGGTCGTCGACAACCACGGCGAAGGCGTTGGTGGCGTTGAGTAGGTTTTTGTTGAATGTGAGGTAGAGCTCGCTCAGGCGGGTGTTGAGGGCCTTAAGCGAGTCCTTGGCGGCGGCATCGAGCAGGGCGCCCGAGCGCACGAAGTTCTTGTAGTAGTCCTCGACTGCCTTCTTCCGGTCGGGGCTCAGACCGAGGCTCTCGCGGCGGTCGTAAAGACTGCGGATGCGGTCGAACAATGCGTCGTTCATGCTCACCTCGTCGGAGAAACTGCTGTAGGCCGGATAGAAAGTCTCGGCGATTTCCACCATTTCGGGCGACGAATTGCTCTCGTCCAGAGCGAAGAACACGTAGGCCACGCGCTCAAGGATTTCGCCGGCGCGCTCAAGCGGCATAATGGTGTTTTCGAAGGTCGGAGTGGCCGCATTTGCCGTGATTTCGGCAATCTGAGAGCGTTTCTGCTCTATGCCGGCGTTCAGCGCCGGTAGGTAGTCGGTGTACTCTATCCGCTCGAACGGAGGGATGGAATAAGGAGTGTCGTACGGCTCCAGAAAAGGATTCTGATGCATGGCGGGCTGTGCAAAGGCGGCGCAGGCGGTTATGGCGGCGGCGCCGATTGTCATGACTCTGTTTTTCATTGTGCTTTGACCGGGAGAGGGCATAGTTATAACTGCACAAAATTACAAATTTTACCTCAACCCGCAAAATTTTTACCACAGCGAAGATCCGCATAGCCGCCTCAACGCCATGGGCCGGCCGCGAGAGGGTCGCGACTTTTCTATCCGGGGACGCACTATGCGCAGACGAAAAGCCGGCCGATGCTTCGCAGCAGCGGCCGGCGGAATCAATGTTCTTGTATGCTATATTTTTGGTGTATAGCCGGTTTTTAGAGGGCCACCTTGGTGACGGTGGTGCCGCAACGGCGGATGAAGATGCCGTTAGCGGGATTCTCAACGCGGATGCCCTGCAGGTTGTAGTACTCAACGGGGGCATTCTCGTCGTCTACCGTGATGCTGTCAACACCGGTCTGAGCGTTAGCCTGAGTGGTGACAGATATCTTGTCGACCTGAGAGTTGGAATCCGTGGTAAGCACCAGAGAAGTCACGTCAGAAGCAGCACGAAGTTGAGTGGACTCGGCTGTGGCAGGTTTCCAAACGCCATTGCTCAGCGAGCCAGTGCTGGCAGTGTAGTAAACCTTGTCACCCGTTAACACGACCTCGGTAAGCGAGCAACCTGCGGGTGCGGTGATTGTGATTGTACCACCTATATAGGTTCTTAACTGAGTGGAAGAGGAAGTTTTCCACCAACGAGGTTTGCTGTCAGTTGTACCCTGTCCAAACTGCATCGTAACGCCGCCGTTGCTTAGTGTGACATCAATAAGATTGTTAGCATCGGTATTCACCTGGCTATTGGAGGCTGCAATCGTCTTGTTTGCGAGCTTGGCGAGGTCAGCGCTTGTAAAGTCGAAATCAACGGTTTCTGCAGCCGGACGCTCAACTACGGTGTAGGATGCGCTGCCATACTCGGACTCTACACCGTCGGCGTTGGTGCCGAAGGCTACTATATCACAAGTAGCGTCGACGGTAACTTTGGCGGTGTTGCCTTCAACGGTCACTTCGTTGTTAGGCCCGACAGCATAGGTAATCGAAACAGCATTCTCGCAGGAGATGGTCACCTCGGTGCCGGCATAAACTTCGGAGCCGGATGCGGGGTTGAAAGTCACCTCGCCGCAAAGGGGAGCCGGTGCCATGGTATATTTGGCCGATGCTTCGACCGACTTGCCATCGGCGTTGTAAGCGACAACATGCAGGGTGCACTCCTCGTTGACGGTGTACGAGAAAGTGCCTTCGTTCACTTCCACAACATCAGAGAGGCTCTGGTCGGCAGCCTCGACGGTATACTCATAGCGGGTTGCGTTCTCGCAGCTAACCTCTACGGCTGTGCCTTTGGCAACTTCGCCGGCAGCCGGGTTGAACACGATTTCGCCGCACAGGGGAGCCTCTTTAATGTTGATTTGGTAAGAAGCAGTCTGCTTTACAGCACCTTCGGCGTCGTAGGCCGATACCGAGACGATGGCTGCTTCTGTGGCAGTGTAGGCGTAGGTGTCGCCTTCAACATCGCCGGTAGTTGTTTCGGCGGTGGTAATCTCGTAGGCGATTTTGGCAGCGTTCTTGGCGGTGAAGGTTACCTCGGTGCCTTTCTCCACGGTGATTTCACCGCCAACAGCAGCAGGGCTGGTAGTGAAGGCCTCGACCTCGACGGGAGCAGCATCTCCGGGTGTATATTTGACGGTAATCGTCCAAACATAGATGATATGTGCGCCGGTGTTGTTGGCGAAATCAACAACTATCTCGTTACCCACAAGATTAATGTCGCTGACAGTTATTTCTTGTGCGTTCAAATTGGTGTTGGATGAGGGGCTCGCGGTGCACGACATAGAAGCTTGGGAGGAAGCCTCAACGTCGTTTACTTTAATATTCCATTTATAAGAAGTGTCCTTCTTTCCGCCGTTGCATTTCAGCGTTACGCTGTTGATGGTTGCATTAGCCGGAATATTGGAATCGCTAAGTGTTAGAGTACCTGTGTAAGCGATGCCTTTTTTGCCAAGTGCCACGCCTTTGTAGCCGGCTGCAACATTCGTTGTCGGACTCGCGGTCCAAGTGCCCTCAGCACCACCTACGCCGGTTGTTACAATTTTGCTGGCGTAAGAGAGATTCCATGCAATGGTTTCCTCAGCGGCCCAGGCGGTGAGGGCCAGGACCATTGTGAATAGGAGTAGAAATCTTTTCATAGATTTTACTGTTTGTGATTGATTGGGGTTATTATTTGCCTTTGCAGGCGTTGTTCCGATTTTTAGGCGGCTGTTGTCTCCCGACTGTCTGTCGTAGCCGGAAGTGGAGCGAGTTGGCTATTCTATGAGCCTCGAAGTGTAAGATTGTCTGCCGCATGGTGGAGACTTAGTTGTTTGTGCGTAAGGCTTTTGGAGTATGTTGCAGTACGATTGCCGCCCGCCTGCGGGCAGCGCACGAACGGCAATGCAAAATTACACAAAACTTAACAAATTACCCCCCCCAATTGCTAAATAACGTTAATATAACCTAACAAATAAAAATCAAACCACCCCCAAGGAGGGCGAGCTTCCAGCTCGCAAGCCGCGAAAGGGGCCGCCCCCAAGGAGGGCGAGCTTCCAGCTCGCAAGCCGCGAAAGGGGCCGCGAACGCATCTCCGCGAAAGAAACAGAACTCCGTAGGAGTTCAAGATAGTATCCAGGGGTGATAACCCCTGGATAGCTCATCCTCCTGAATATCAGCGACCCTGTAGGGGTCGAACCTCGGCGAAAGGCGGCGCCCGGTGTTCGACCCCGACGGGGTCGCCTCTATTTGATATGTGATTCCTACCGTGGGTTGTCACCCACGGCTACTTTATTGAACCCTTACAGGGTTCTTATCCTTTCGCGACATTCGCCGCCATTATGGAGCCGGGATTTGAAATCCCGGCAACCCGCCGGTGCATTTTTCTTTCGCCGACACAGCAATCCAAAAGCAAACCGAAGAGAACGTAGAAACGCACGTAGAAAAGGGCGGCAACGCCGCCCCGTTTGATGTTAGCCGCCCGGATTCATCCGGCGGAATGGATTGAGCAAAAGAATTGTATCCCAACGGGATACCGCTCCGCGTACGCCTGACGCAACGATTGGACGCCGGCTCTCAAGCATTCCCTTCGGGATGGGGCGAGGGCTGAAGCCCTCGGTCCATACGTTGGCGGCCCCTTTCGCGGCCCTTTTCGCGGCCCCTTTCGCGGCCCTTTCGCGGCTTGCGAGCTGGAAGCTCGCCCTCCTTGCTTGGCGGGCCCTTTCGCGGCCCTTTCGCGGCTTGCGAGCTGGAAGCTCGCCCTCCTTGCTTGGCGGCCCCTTTCGCGGCCCTTTCGCGGCTTGCGAGCTGGAAGCTTGCCCTCCTTGGTGGCGCCCTTTTCGCGGCCCTTTCGCGGCTTGCGAGCTGGTAGCTCGCCCTCCTTGGTGGCACCCCCTTTCGCGGCCCTTTCTGAAGCCCTCACTCCATATGTCGCCGCCAGAAAAATACCTTCTGCGGCCCGCGGGGATTGCAAATCCCCGCTCCATAATCGGCCCCTTTCGCGGCCCTTTAGCCGAACTTGCTGATTTTGCGTAGCATCGACTCGTTGGTTACGCGGATGCGACGGCCATCGACGATGAGTATCTTCTCGTTGACAAACGTGGTGAGTGTGCGGATTGCGTTGGAGGTGGTCATATTGGAGAGATTTGCAAGGTCCTCACGCGAGAGGTAGATGCGAAGCGTAGAGCCATCGTCCTCATAGCCATAGTTCTCCAACAACGCGATAAGAGCTTCGGCAAGGCGGCCGCGTATGTGCTTCTGTGTGAGATTTACTATGCGGGTGTCGGAGCCTCCGAGGTTGCGCGAAAGGTCGTGGATGAAAAACCAAGCCAGGTTGATGTTGTTCTGAATCAAATCCTTCACTAAGCTCAGCGGCAGAGCTCCCAACGCCGAGTTCTCAAAAGCCGCTGCCGTCGAAACATAAGGCTCGCCCGCAAAAAAAGCACGGTATCCAAAGTACTGGACCGGACGAATCAAACGTAGAATCTGCGCTCTACCCCCTACTCCCTCCTTGTACTTCTTCACCTTTCCCTTGAAAAGGCACCACAGAAACTCCGGATCATCACCTTCGGCGTAGATAATCTGGTTCTTCTTGAAATGGTGAATCTGGAGATTGTCGGCTATCAGTCTCTTCTCTTCCGGGCGGAGAATAGACCATATTTCGGCCATGTCTTCGTTTATTACCTTCTCGAGGGCGGTCTTTATCATGAAATAATGTTGTGGAATAGTGTTGTACAACATGCAAAGTTATAAAAAATAACCAGCATGACCAAACATATTTTCAGAATTAGGAAAAATTGACCTATTTGTTGCAAAAAAGAAGCTCCCGATTGATGACGTTAAGTCAACAATGGTAATCCGAACCGTCCTCAGCTATGGGGCGGGGATTTGCAATCCCCGCCGCCCCGTTTATCCTCTCTGAGCATGGTCCGGATGCGGCAGATAGCGTACGCGGCCGAGACTCCCGTCAGAAGCCCGGTCGTCAATGCGGCCTGTTGTGCAGGCAAAGAGCACCCGGCCTGCATGCACATCAGGCACACGACGGCTCCTCCGGCGTATTCGGCAAGCACGCGACGCGAAGGCAGATAGGCATACAGCCGATAGTTCACGCCAAGGCACAGCAGCATGTAAACCACATTCTCGATTATCATGGCATAGCCAACGCCGGTAAGCCCGGCCAGCCAATATCCCGCTGCCGAGCACCCGAAAAAGAGCACATTGCCCAGTATGCCTTCCAAAAGGAAGAAGACGCGCCGATTGTCCTTGGCGAAGGTTATGTATGCCACCGGAAAGGATGCAACCTTGAAGAATATGGCTGCCCCGAAGATGCGCACAAGGTCCGTCACGGGGAGGAAAGCCTCGGTGAGGAGGATGCGAATAAGCAGCGGCGCTGTGAAGATAATCAGGCAGCTCAGGGCTGTCATGGCAACAACTACCAGCAAAGCCTGACGGTTGACGATGGCCGCCATGAGGCGGTTGTCGGACGAAGCCGCCGACAGTCGCGGGAAATAGTCGAGCGACAGCGCCGCTATGATGGTGCCGACATACTGCGCCGTAATACTGTTTGCGGCCTGGTATAGGCCGACCTGGTCGAGATCGCCGACCATGCGGATCACCAAATTGAGGCCGTAGATGGCCAGTTTGCCTATCAGGTCGCCGGCGACGAGCACCATACCCATGGCCAGCAGCCGCTTCAGCACCGCTTTGTTGTCGCGCCAGCGGAATCTCGGCGTTTCCCGGCTTTTGTATTTGCGAAGCTGCCACCAATAAAAGATGTAGAGCGACAGTGACAGCGCCACCATTGCCGGCACAATGCCGAGAGCGCCCAGCCACCAATAGAGAGGCACCCCGACGCAAAGGCCCACCGTGCTGCCCACGATGGTGGCCCGGCTCATCTTTTTAACAAGATGCATGCCCTGCAGCACGGCGGCTTTGGCATTGGCTGCCACGGTGAAGTAGACGAACACGGCAAGCAGCACGAACTGCCACGCATAGTCCGCCGACCCGAAGGTGATGTTGCTCAGCCAGCCCGAAAAGAGCGCTGTGAACAGTGCGCCCAACAGAGCTGTGGCCCGAGCTACTCGGACCACCAGCTGCATCATCGAAGCCAGCCGCGACCGGTCGTCGGCACTTTGGGCAACCTCGCGCACGATAGCGAGATTGAGACCCAGCGACGACGCCTGGGTGATGGTGCCGGCCGACGACGTGAAGAGCGAGGAAATGCCCATGCCGTCCGGACCCAGAAAGATGGCCACGAACTTGCCGCGCACCACGTTGGCCAGTATCTGGAAAATCTGGACACCCCCGAGTATGGAGGTGTTGCGCAGTATGCTGCGGACGCTGTTGTCTTTTTTGCTAAGCTCCTGGCTCATCGGGCGGGGTGTGTCAGCGCAGCCACTGCCGCGGGTCCAGTTTTTCTTTTTCGTGCCTTACCTCGAAGTGAAGGCGGGTGCCGTGGTCGTCGCCCGGCGTGCTGTGGATTGTTCCCAGCGCCTGGCCGGCAGCGACATAGTCGCCCTTGCGAACGGCGAGGGTTTCAAGGCCGGCATAGACGGTGAGATACTCGCCGTGGCGCAGGAGCACAACATTGCGGAAGCCGTCCATCAGTATCACCATCGAAACCGTTCCTTCGTGGACCGCAACGGCCTTCGCACCGGGCCGACCCTCAATATCGATGCCGTTGTTCTGCACTTCAACGCGGGAGTATTCGGTGTGGGTGCGTCGGCCGAAGTTGCTTACTATGGAAGCGTCGCCCTGCACGGGCATGGGCAGGCTCCCCTTGGCCCCGCGGAAGGAGGCCGTAAGTTCATCGGCCGATTTGCGTGCGCTCGCCGGCGCGCTCGGAGCGGGCTGCGGTGCCGGCTGAGCTTGCCGCTGAGGCTGAGGCGTCGGCTGTTGCTGCTGCTGTTGTTGTGCTTGCTGCTCGGCGCGCCGGCGCGCTTCCTCCTGGGCGCGACGACGTTCCTCGGCTTCGCGGGCTCGGCGCTCTTCCTCCAGCCGGCGTGCTTCGGCCTCCTCGGCCTCTATGGCCGCGGAGAGTTCGTTGTCGAGGGCTGCCATCTGCCGACGCTGGTTTTCAAGCACATTGTTTAGCTCGCGCGAATGACGCCGAAGCTCCTCTATAACCTCGTTGGCCTCGGCGCGGTCGGCTTCGAGGCGCCGCCGCTGAGCGGCAAGCGTGCTCCGGGTTGCGGCAAGCCGGTTGCGCGTGGAGTCCAATCGCTCGCCGGCGCTCTGCAGTCTCTGGCGCTCTGCCCGCAGGCGCTCGCCTTCGTGAACATTCCAGGCGGCAATGTCGCCAAGAAAGCGCATACGCCGAACGGCCTGACGGAAGCTCTCGGAAGCGAAAATGAAGGCAAGCGGCGAGGCCGACACACGCTGGCGACGAATGGCGTTCAGCGACGCCTGATAGGACCGGTCGAGCCGCTCTACGCGCTCTGTGAGGACGGCCACGCTGTCGGTGAGCGCCTGCGCCCGGCGCCCTATGGAGTCGGCCCGCGCCGAAAGCACGCTCTCGCGCTGCTGCGACCGCTCAATCTGCGCGCCGAGGCTTTCGAGCCGGTTGAGCTGACGGCGTGTCTCCTCCTCGGCCGACTGTATGCGCTGCCGAGTGGCTGCCTGGTCGCGCGCGGTGCGTGTCCGCTCGCGTCGCACTGCCGTCGATGTGCGCCGTGCCCAAGCCTGCTCACCACACAATGACAGAGTGAGCAGCAGCAGTAGGGTCAGGGCGAGGCGGCGCAGCATTATAGGCTTCGGAGTAGGGAGATTAGTTTGGGAGTGTCGATAATGCGGTATCCTTCAGGAATTTCGGGTACACTCACTGAAGCATTTTTATTCCATTTGGCCTGCGAGGGGGTCCACCTGAAAGCGGCCTCGAGGGCGTGGCTGCCATAGCGGGCATCGATGTCGACCTTCTCGGGAACAAGCCCGAAGGGGGTAGTCTGAGGTTGGAGCATCCGGATTTCTACACCCCCGCCGGCCTCCACGCTGATTTGGCTCAGTCGCACGTCGATATTGCCGTCGGCGTCGGCCGGTTCTTCAACGGCAGTGAACACCAGCGGCCGGTTGCCGCGCTTTGCTGCCAGAGTCCAACTCCTGCCGCCCTCCAGGGCTGCCATGTTGAACTGCTTGCGCATCGATTCGGTGGCCTGTCCGCTGCCGGGTATGAAAAGGCGTCCCAACAGGGCGCACTGCAGGTCGGCGACATTCATACCGGTGTAGTGTGCAAAAAGGTCCATACTTTCGCGATATGCTATTCGCAAAGGCTTGGAAATAAGTACAATCTCAGTGGGCGTAATGTAGAGTTTTGCAGCCTCGAAGCCGAATTTGCGCAGCGTCACGGCGATGACTTGTCCGTTGACCATCACTGCTTTGCCCGAGGCCGAAAAATGTGTGGGCTGCTCAAGCTCTATCTTGACCGGTATCTCAACATCCTGCCAGTCCTTATATGAGTCCACAAGGGTCGAATATGCTTCGGCCGGGCTGAAGTTCACCTCCTGTGTGGGTGTGATTTCCGGTGCTACGGTGCTTCGACCGGAGCGGCAGCTCCAGAGGCCTGTCAGGGCCACACACAATGCGATGGCCAGACAGGTTGTTGTGTATTTGCGTTTCAAAAACTTTGTCATTCGTAATAATAGGCTTTGGCGTCGACCTTGCGGCGTAGCAACTCGTCATCGGGATTCAGCTCCAGGGCTTCCTTCCAGAACTCAAGCGCTTCGGCGGGCCGGCCGCACATATAATATATATCGCCGGCGTGGCTGAATATCTCGTAGTGTGTCTGCTCGGGAGCCGTACTCTCCTCCGCCACCTCCTCAGGCTCTTCGTGGTCCTCTCCGGAAGCATTGCCGGCTCGCATGGAGGCTACGGCGCGGTCTATGAGCTCCTTGGCGCGGTCGAAGTCGCGCTTGCGGAACATTATCCAGGCGTAAGTATCGAGGAAGGTGGCGTTTTCCGGCTCCGCGGCGCAGGCTATGGAGGCGTAGACCTCGGCGCGGGGCAGGTCACCCCCGTTTTCGGCCATATAATAAGCGGCATTGTTGAGCGCCAGATAGTTTTCGGCATCCAGGGCCACCGCATGCTCATAATTGACCAACGCACTGTCGACATTCTCGATGGTTGCGAAAATATCGGCTTTTATGGCGAATATCTGGGCCACTGCCTTGGAGTTGTGGCCGGGCAAAACCTTGATGCTGTCGAGCACTGTCAGTGCCTGTTGGTACTCCTGATTTCTATACAGACCGGAGGCTCCTATGAGTCCGGCATAGATATCGGAGGGGAAACGTTGAAGAGCCTGGCGGCCATAGGCGGTGGCCGTACTGTCGGAACCGGCGTGAGAGCTGGATTGAATCAGCCTGTCCCAGGCATTCTGGTCCGACGGGTCCAGAGCCACACTGTAGCTGTACTGCTCGGCGCTCTCGGCATAGCGCTCCATCGTGCCCAGATACTCCCCGTAGAGATTGTGGAGCGAGGCCTCGCCCGGATTGGCTTCCTGGAAGACGCCGAAGAGGCGCAGTATATTGCCGGTGTCGGTGGTGTCCGAAGCGAAGGTGCGAAGATAGTCAACGAAAAGATTGAACTTCTCGCCGTACTCCAGGGTGGGACTCTCCAAGGCCAGTTCAACTTCACGCCGGAAATTAACGGTATCCTCTGTCATGGCGTACATGCGGGCCCGCATACGCCGAACGGTGCCGTTGTCCGGAGCGAGAGCCGCCGCGCGGTCGAGCGCTGTGGTCGCGGAGTCGGTGCACCCCAAAATGCTGTATATTCCGCTCGAAAAGAGCAGCGCCTGGATGTTGGCCGGAGCGGCCGCGTTAAGGCGGTTGAGTTCGTTGAAGATGGCCGCCGAGTCGTTCATCGCCGCCAGTGCCTGTATTTTCTTCTCTGAGAGAGGAACGCTGGCCGGTTGTGTAAGCTGAAGGCGGTCGAACAATTCGATTGCACGAAGCATGGAGGTGGTGTCGTCCTGAGTGCCGCCCTTGGCCGTGTAGAGCATGGCCATATTTATCGCCGGGTCGGTCCGGCTGGGTTGCAGCGAGTCGAGGAGTTGCCAGGCCGCCAGAGCGTCGTCGTAGCGGTAGAGATTGCCGGCGGCGGTGGTGAATACGTCGGCATAGTGTGCCTCCAGGGGCTTGGCGTAGAAGCGCGTCTTAAGTCGGTCGTAAGCTTTGTTGAGAGCGGACGAATCGCGGGCAAGGCCGATTTCAATCTCGGCCACCGAGCCGTTGATGTAGGGATTCGACGGGTCAAGAGCAGCCGCACGGCGCTGAAGCATGTAGTAGTCGGCCATCCGGCCGTCGTCGGTATAGTTGGCGCTCTCGATAAAGATGTAGCGCGCCTTCAAAGCATCGTCGGCCGCTACGCCGCGATTCTTCCGGGCCTGAGCCGCCGGCACTGCCGACAGCAAAAGAGCCAGAAGGATTATATAGAGCGATGAATGTCTGTGCATGCGGGGAAAGAGTGTGTTGTTGAGGAGGAGCTTATTCACTTGACGCCGGTATGGCCGAAGCCACCTTCGCCGCGGAAGGTTTTGTCCAAGTCTCCGACGGGCTTCCACTGCACCGCGCTGTAGCGTGCAAGCACCATCTGGGCTATCCTATCGCCGTCGTTGACGACGAAAGGCTCCCGGGAGAGATTGACGAGTATCACGCCTATTTCGCCGCGATAGTCGGCGTCGATGGTGCCGGGGCTGTTGAGCAGCGTGATGCCCGACCGCAGTGCCAGGCCGCTGCGAGGCCGAAGCTGCATCTCGTAGCCTCGCGGAAGCTGTATGCGAAGACCCGTCGGGATTAGTGCGCGCTCGCCCGGTCCGATTTCAACGGGTTCGGCAAGGTAGGCCCGCACATCCATTCCGGCGGAGTCCGGCGTGGAGTATTCGGGAAGTCGTCCGGAAGCGTCGCTGACGGGAATTAGCACCGTTTCCGGCTCGGTATATGCGTTTTCTGTCTGATTCATAAGCTTATGCGGCGGGTTGTGTTGTCGGCCTTCAGAATGTAGATTCCTCGGGCATTCATCTGCAGGCGCACCGTGCCGGCCTGTATCTGCTTCTGGGTGATTAGCTGACCCAGGATGGAGAATACCTGCACGTTGACGGCCCTGTCGGATGTTATAACAACTGAACCGCCCTCAAGGATTGAAACCTCAAGCTCAGGGGCACTGTTCTGCGCTATGGGAGCCGGGTCGCACACTGTCACCACCTCCCACACGGGCTTGCGGGGCACCGGTGCCGGCGCCGTCTGCGCCATCGCTCCGGCGGCAAGCCAGAGGAAAGCGGTCAGAAGCAGAACGCGAAGGGGGTGAAAGTGGCGCATAGGTTTCATTTTGCGGATGTTATTGTCATTTCGCCGGCTATAGGCCGCACAAAGTGCTCGCGGACTTCGGCGGAGCTGAGGCCGCGTCCGAAGAGGTGCATCATCTTGGCGATGGCGGCCTCGAAGGTGATGTCGTAGCCCGATATTACGCCGGTGCCGGTCAGCATGTCGCCCGTGAGGTAGCGCTTGGGGTGCACACCGCCGTTTACGCACTGCGTCACATTGACCATCACCACCCCGGATTCCACCGTGCGCCGTACTGCGTCCAAAAACCACGGGTCGGTCGGTGCATTGCCCGTGCCGTAGGTGCGCAGCACGATGCCCTTTATGCCGGGCGTATTCAGCAAGTGGTTGAATATACGCTCATTGAGTCCCGGAAAGAGGTCGATGGCCGTCACGTTGGTGTCCATTTCGGGATAAACCCGGAGCGGGCCTTCTACGTGGTGATGCTCGAGCGACTCACGCTTGAACTGTATGCCCAGACCTATCTTGGCCAACTCGGGATAGTTGTTGCTGCGGAAGGCGTTGAAGTTGTCGGCCGACCGCTTTGTGGAGCGGTTGCCACGCCAAAGGTAGTTCTCGAAGAGTATGGCCACCTCGCGTACTGTCGGTGTGCCGTCGGATTCGCGGCTGGCTGCTATCTGGAGCGCGGTGATGAGGTTTTCCTCGCCGTCGGTTCTCACCTCGCCGATGGGTAGCTGCGAGCCCGTGATTATCACCGGTTTGTCGAGATTCTGGAGCATGAACGACAGCGCCGATGCCGTGTAGGCCATTGTGTCGGTGCCGTGCAGCACAACGAAGCCGTCGTACTTGTCGTAGTTCTCTGCAATACTGCTCACCATGCTGCGCCAATGCTCCACGTTCATATTGGCCGAGTCGATCGGCGGGTTGAACTGGATATTGTCGATTTCATAGTCCAGCATCTTGATCTTGGGCACATTCTCCATCAGGTGGGAGAAATCGAACGGTTCGAGAGCCTTCGTGCTCGGGTTCTCGATCATTCCGATGGTGCCGCCGGTGTAAACGATAAGTATCCTTGGCTGCATTGCGCGTGAGATGAGTTAGTTATGTCTTTATTTTTATTTGATTTGAGCACCCGGAGTGGCCGGCGCATGCGGGCCGATGAGGCTCAGAGAACCGTCGGCGTTGGTGGCGCACAGCACCATACCCTGCGACTCGACGCCACGGAGCTTGACCACCGGCAGGTTGGCCACAAACACCACCTGACGCCCTACCAGGTCGGCCGGAGCGTAGTGCGCGGCGATGCCGCTAACGATGGTGCGGGAGCCCATGCCGTCGTCGACGGTGAGCTTGAGCAGCTTGTTGCTCTTCTTGACCGGTTCGCAGGCCGTGACGGTGCCCACGCGGAGATCGGTGGCGCCGAAGGCCTCGATGGTGGTGTCGACCTGCTGGGGCGCCGGCTTGAAGTTCGCTATGGCGTTCTGGCGTTTGGACTCGTTCAAGCGCTCTACCTGAGCCTCGATGGCGGCGTCTTCTATCTTCTCGAAGAGCAGCTCCGACTGGCCGATATGGCTGCCGGAGCCAAGCAGATCGCGGCTGCCGATTTGCGACCAACTGAGTTTGTCCAGACCCAAAATGCCGCGAAGCTTCTCGGCCATGAACGGCATGAAGGGCTCCATCGCTATGGCCAGCGACGCTACTATCTGAAGGTTTACGTACATCACCGTCTTGACGCGCTCGGGGTCGGTCTTGACGGTCTTCCACGGCTCGGTGTCCTGAAGGTATTTGTTTCCCAGACGAGCTATCGACATAGCGTCGCGCAGCGCATCGCGGAAGTGGAAGTTCTCCAGCTTGTCGGTCAGGGCGTCGCGCAGCTGGTCCAGCTCGGCGAACGCCTCCTTGTCGACGGCCTCAAACTCGCCCGGAGTCGGCACGGTGCCCTCGTAGTATTTGTGGGTAAGCACAACCACGCGGTTCACGTAGTTGCCCAGAATGGCAACCAACTCGCTGTTGTTGCGGGCCTGGAAGTCTCGCCAGGTAAAGTCGTTGTCGCGAGTTTCCGGAGCATTGGCCGTCAGCACATAGCGAAGCACATCCTGCTTGCCGGGGAAATCGCGAAGGTACTCGTGGAGCCACACGGCCCAGTTGCGCGACGTCGAAATCTTGTCGCCCTCAAGGTTGAGGAACTCGTTCGACGGCACATTGTCGGGCAGTTGGTATCCATCGCCGTAGGCCATCAGCATGGCCGGGAAGACGATGCAATGGAACACGATGTTGTCCTTGCCGATAAAGTTGATGATGCGCGTCTCGGGGTCCTTCCACCATGTCTCCCAGCTGTCCGGAAGCAGCTCCTTGGTGTTGGATATATAGCCGATGGGTGCGTCGAACCACACATAGAGCACCTTGCCCTCGGCACCTTCGACCGGCACCGGCACGCCCCAGTTGAGGTCGCGGCTCACCGCGCGCGGCTGAAGGCCCATGTCGAGCCAGCTCTTGCACTGACCGTAGACGTTCGAGCGCCACTCCTTGTGGCCCTCAAGTATCCACTCGCGAAGACGGGGCTCCCACTTGTCCAGCGGAAGATACCAGTGGCGGGTGGCGCGCAGTTCGGGGACGGCGCCCGAAATGGCGCTCTTGGGGTTTATAAGCTCAGTGGCCGCAAGAGCCGTGCCGCAGGCCTCGCACTGGTCGCCGTAGGCACGCGGATTATGGCAATGAGGACATTCGCCTGTCACATAGCGGTCGGCGAGGAACTGCCCCGCCTCCGGGTCGTAGAGCTGCATCGACTCCTTCTCGATGAATTCTCCCTTGTCGTAAAGGCGGCGGAAGAACTCGCTCGCCGTTTCGTGGTGTATCTCCGAAGTCGTGCGAGAATAGATGTCGAACGATATTCCCAGCTCCTCAAACGATTCCTTGATGAGCTTGTGGTAGCGGTCAACTATATCCTGGGGCGAAACGCCTTCCTTGCGGGCCTTCAGAGTGATAGGCACACCATGCTCGTCGCTGCCGCCTATCAAAACTACGGGGCGGCCGCTCAAACGAAGATAGCGGGCATAAATATCGGCGGGCACGTACACGCCGGCAAGATGCCCTATGTGCACGGGGCCATTGGTATAAGGTAATGCTGTGGTAATCAGTGTGCGCTTGTATTCCATAAATAGCAAAAGTGGGCGGCGCTGACGGCGCCTCCTGTTTCAAAAGGCAAAATTAAGAATAATTTGCCGATTTGCAATGCCCACTCCCCGCATTTTTCACCCACCCCACAATAATATATAATAAGCTTAGTATAAAAACCCGAAAAGCCACAAAGGTATCTTGTTGCCGAATCCAAATTCTATATCATCCGCAGCCACAAAACTGTCGGGTATATTACGGATTTGAGCGAAGCCCTTACCCTTACCTCCGATCTCGAACAAGTATCGGCCGTCGACAACAAAATCACCGTCCTTTGCAAAATTAACCTGATTCTTGATGCTTAGTGCCGAGGCAAACGCACACTCTCTTGCAGCCCCGATGTGGGGTGCGCTGAGAGCATACATCAAAGAAGAATTGTTAAGTAGAATTTTTTGGGGCTTTGCAAGGCTCTTGGGTCCCCCGGCTGATATAAAGAGCTGGCGGATAATACCTGCTTTGTCCAGAAGGTCGAACAGTTTCAGCAGTAGGTTTCTCGACGACCCCATAAGACCGGCCAAAGTCGTCATGTTGGGAATATAAGGCAACGACCCTGAAATAATGGACACAAGGCGCTTGGCCTTGATTAAGGTCTCGTAGTCAATTAGTTTTTCCACTGCCGGAATATCTGATTCTATAACGGTCGAAACCGTCTGCTCGAGGCGGCTGAAATAGTCGCTCAGTCCCATCGATTTATAGAATGGATAGTACCCGTGTTCTATATAGCTTTTGAACAGCGGAAGCACATTGATTTCGGCCGATATGCCGGGCGATATGGTCTCATGGGAATATAGCACGTCCTGAAGCGTCAGCTCGGGAAGGGCGCCATAACCTTCGAACATAAGGTACTCCCTAAATGAAAGGCCGGGCAAGGTGTGCATCGACACTCTTCGCGACAAGTCGGCTATCGAATGGTCTATCTCAAGTAGCGAAGAACCCGTAAATACCACGTGTAGCTCCGGATAAGAGTCATAGAGGTTCTTTATCTGGCGCTCCCAGCCCGGAAATCTGTGAACCTCGTCAAGATATAGGTGCGTCACTCCGGTTTTGAGTACTTCTTCCGCAAGGTCTATCAAGGAATGGTCTGAAAACCAAATATTATCCAACGACGCATAGAAAGATTTATCTCCGCTAGGATCCACTTCTTTGATGCGTTGAAGCATCAGGGTAGTCTTACCTACTCCTCTTTGTCCTTTGATTCCTATCAATGGCTGCGACCAGTCTATCTCATCAAACAGGAAGCGATGTATCTTGCTGTCTGTATATTTCAGTCGGCTTTGGTATGTACGTTTCAGAATTTCCATTTTGTCTGCTTTTGAGAGCCGCTCACCCGAAGGTTTGGCGGTTCAAATACTTTATGCCGCAAATTTAATAAATTGTTTTCACAAAAGAACAATTTCTCCAATTGTTTTCTCCAGGTTGCAATTCCTCAGATTGTTGTCCGCAGATTACAATTCCTCCGATTGTTGTCCGCAGGTTACAATTCGCCCGATTGTTGTCTGCAGGCAACAATTCGCCCAACTTCCGGTTCCGATTTAACAAGGACCGATCCGTCACCTTAAAAAAAATTTGTAACTTTGCCACGCTCAGGAGAAAGAGTCAATCCGTAACGGATAAATACTGAATACTGTAACCCTTTTTCAAGAGCAGACCGTAAAGTCAGCTCAACCGAAGCCGCGAAACTTGCGCAAACACGTTCAAACGTTCACCAAGGGAACCTCCAAACGTGCAAAAACGAAGAATAATGAATAAATTAAACGACTTGTACGCCAAATGGCAAAACCTACAACCGTTGACAGAGCGCAAGCGTTATCTGCTCAGCCAACGTATGAGGCCGGAGCCCCGCGTGTTATTTTGTGGCAGTGCTTTTGCGGCGGTTTGAAGGGTTTTTCGTACCTTTGCACCCAAATTAGCAGCAAGTAAAAATGCAGAACATCCGCAACATCGCCATTATTGCGCATGTGGACCACGGCAAGACCACTCTGGTGGACAAGATGCTCCTTGCCGGCCACCTTTTCCGCGACAACCAGACTACCGGTGAACTCATTCTCGACAACAACGACCTCGAACGCGAGCGTGGTATCACTATTCTCTCCAAAAACGTTTCCATCGACTATAAAGGTCACAAAATAAACATTATAGACACCCCGGGGCACGCCGACTTCGGCGGCGAAGTGGAGCGCGTGCTCAACATGGCCGACGGATGCCTCCTCCTGGTCGACGCTTTCGAGGGTCCTATGCCCCAGACTCGTTTCGTGCTCCAGAAAGCCATCGAAATCGGCCTGAAACCCATTGTTGTTATTAACAAGGTCGACAAGCCCAACTGCCGCCCCGAAGAAGTCCAGGAGATGGTTTTCGACCTTATGTTCAGCCTCGACGCCACTGAGGAGCAGCTCGACTTTCCCACCCTCTACGGCTCCGCAAAGCAGGGCTGGATGAGTCTGGACTACAAAAAGCCTACCGACAACATTCTTCCTCTGCTCGACACCATCATCGAGGCCATACCCGGTCCCGCCGAGAATCCCGGCGACACTCAGATGCTCATCACTTCGCTCGATTTCAGCAAATACGTGGGACGCATCGCCATAGGCCGCGTGCACCGGGGCACCGTGCGCGAAGGCCAGGAAATCGGCCTGTGCCGGCGCGACGGCTCCGTGAGCCGTCAGCGCATCAAGGAACTCCACACCTTCGAAGGTATGGGGCGCCGGCGCACCGACGCTGTCGAAAACGGCGACATCTGCGCCATCGTCGGCCTCGAAGGCTTCGAAATCGGCGACACTGTCTCTCTGCCCGACAATCCCGACCCGCTGCCCCGCATCGCCATCGACGAGCCCACCATGAGCATGACTTTTACAATCAACGACAGTCCCTTCTTCGGCAAGGACGGCAAATTCGTGACCTCACGCCATATCGGCGACCGCCTCACCGCTGAGCTCGACCGAAATCTGGCCCTACGCGTCGAAAAAGGCAGCAAGGAAGACGTATGGACGGTCTTCGGCCGTGGCGTCCTCCATCTGAGCGTGCTCATCGAGACCATGCGCCGCGAGGGTTATGAGCTCCAAGTTGGCCAGCCTCAGGTCATAATCAAGGAAATCGACGGTGTGAAATGCGAGCCCGTCGAACTTCTCACCATCAACGTCACCGAGGAGTCCGCTTCCCGAATGATCGACATGGTGACTCGCCGAAAGGGCGAACTCGTCGCCATGACCACCAAAAACGACCGCGTGCAGATGGAATTCCAGATCCCCTCCCGCGGTATAATCGGCCTGCGAAGCAATGTCCTCACCGGCTCCGGAGGCGAAGCTATCATGAGCCACCGTTTCCTCGACTACCAACCCTGGAAAGGCGACATCGAGCGGCGTACCAACGGCTCCCTCATCGCCGTAGAGTCCGGCACGGCATATGCTTATGCCATCGACAAGCTCCAGGACCGCGGACGCTTCTTCATCTTCCCCCAGGAAGAGGTATACGCCGGTCAGGTGGTCGGAGAGAACGCCAAGGACAACGACATCCCCGTCAACGTCACCAAGAGCAAGAAACTCACCAACATGCGCGCTTCCGGAGCCGACGACAAGGCGCGTATCGTACCCCCGGTGGTCTTCAGTCTCGAAGAAGCCCTCGAATACATCAAAGAAGATGAATATGTTGAGGTTACGCCCCACCACATCCGTCTGCGCAAAATAATTCTCGACGAAATAGAGCGCAAACGCGCAAATCGCTGATGCTCCCTTTCTCTCTTAATATCGACGGCCGGCCGGTGCTCTTCACCGAGCCGGCCGTTATGGCTATTCTAAACGTTACCGACGACTCCTTCCACGCTCCCTCGCGCGTAGTCGGAGCCGATGCCATCGCCCGCCGCGCCGAGGCCTTCGCTGGCGCCGGCGCTCGTTTTATCGACATCGGGGCCTGCTCAACCCGCCCCGGGGCTGCCTGCGTCGACGCCGACGAGGAACTCCGTCGGGTGGAAACGGCCGTGGCTGCCGTCCGTAATGCCGTCGGAGCCGACATCATCATCTCCGTCGACACCTTCCGCGCCGCCGTGGCCCGACGCGCCGTCGAGGCCGGCGCGCACATGGTCAACGATGTGTCATCAGGTGCCCTCGACCCCGAAATGTTCTCTACTGTCGCCGAACTGCGTGTGCCCTACGTGCTGATGCATATGCGGGGCACGCCACAAACCATGCAGTCGCTCACCGACTACTCGCAGTGGGGCGGCGACGTCACCGCCGGTGTGGTCGCCGAACTCTCCGAACCTCTGGCGCGGCTTCGGCAGGCGGGAGTAGCCGACGTAATAGTCGACCCCGGGTTCGGTTTTGCCAAAACCCTTGAGCAAAACTACAGCCTGATGCGAAATCTGGAGTGCCTCGACGTGCTTGGAGCACCCCTGCTGGTGGGTATTTCCCGCAAGTCGATGCTCACAAAACTCCTCGACATTTCCACATCCGACGCACTGCCCGCAACCACCGCCCTCAACCTCTTCGCCTTGGCCAAAGGCGCGGCCATTCTCCGTGTCCACGACCCCGCCGAAGCCCTGCAGGCCCTACGGCTGAACGCCGCACTTGCCTTAAAAAAGTAAAACGGGCGCTTTTTTCCCAACCTTCGGCCTGCGCTGTATGTTTAGTTTATACAACGCCAACCTTTTATGCACCCCACTGCCGGGAAGCCCTTAGGTGGCGTTAGCATAGTACTAACGTTAAATACATATAGCTATGGCAGAAAAGAAAACAAGCCGGCAAACCCCCGAAGGGACCGCGCAGCATCAGTTAGGTGCTCACCGGCAGCCCGAACGTCTTGCCGCACACAAGGAGCCGGAGCAGTTGCCGGCACACGATGAGAGTGAGGACACGGTCGTTCCGGCAGTTACTGCCGACGTTGAAGAAACTCCGGGCTTCGTCAAGTACGGCGCAGCCATCCTTCTGGGTCTCGCCTTCGGTGTGGGCTGCTACGTCTGGATAACGGGTAGCGCACCCCAGCGTCCCTACGAAAAGGCTAACGGAATCATGTACTCCGCAAACAACGCCCCCGACAACTCCAACATCCCCAACCCGTTCTATACCGCCGGCGGCTCCCAGCCCGAGTATTTGGTGGTAGAAGTGCCCACCGGCACCGCTGCTTCTCTGGCTGCAAACAGTCAGGCCCTGCAGGCCGACAACGGCGTGCGCCCCGTCGCCGCCGTCTCCGGGCCCGTGGTTTATCTCTTCACCTACGACTCGGCCGACATTCCCGAAACGGCTGCCCTGACCGACATCGCCCAACGAGCCCGCAAGGGTGGTTATGGGCTTGACGTCAAGGCTTATACCGACGAGCACGGCCGAGATGCATACAATCGCCGCCTCAGCCAGCGTCGCGCCCGCGCCGTGGCCGACTACCTCGTTGCACATGGTGCCGATCCCGCAAAGGTCAAGGCTCAGGGCATGGGTCCCACCCACGCTTACGCCAACGACGCTCAGGACCGCCGAGCAGAAGTAACTCTCACTCAGCAATAAGCAACCTCAGCATACGTTTTGAACACAAGCAGCCGGCCGCACTCTCGCGACCGGCTGCTTTTTTCAGAAGCTGCCTACGCTTTCATCGAATAAGCATAGTCGCTCCGTTGGCTATCACAAACCCGCGGTAGTTGTCGCCCACAGGCTGTCCGAGTACATTGTAGCGCTGGTGGGAAGCCTCCGATGTCATAGTCCTGTCATTACAGACCAGGCCGCTGGAGGAACCTGTGCCAAGAAGTTCTATCTCCTGACCGGCCTCGGTGGGAATGTCGTAGAGATAGGTCGTGGGTAGGTTTGTCTGCGGGATGCGGCTGCGGTCGGCAACTATGGGCTCCGGCATGGCGGCGGCCGCCGTCAGTGCGTTGGTGTTCTCGCCCTGCGCCTCGGCAAGGGGCGTGCCGTCGGCCAGGCGAAGCGGTGTGTTGCTGCGCAGGCGAAGGTTGCCGCCAACTGTCGAACGCACCATGGCGCGTACTATCTTGCCGTCTTCCCACTCCATATTGGAAATCTCAAAGCCGCCGCGAGCGCGAAGACCCTCGACAGAGCCCTTCGACCATTTTGCCGGAAGTGCAGGCAGTAGGTGCACGAAGCCCGCGTGGCTCTGCAGGAGCATCTCGGCGATGCCGGCGCAGCAGCCGAAGTTGCCGTCGATCTGGAAGGGTGCGTGAGCATCGAACATATTGGCGTAGGTGCCTCCATCGGGGTCCGACATGGTGATGTCGGGCGACACGAGGCGCAGCTGGTTCTTGATGATTTCCAGTGCGTGGTCGCCATCGAGCATTCGCGCCCAAAGGCATACCTTCCAACCCATCGACCAGCCGCGGGCCGCATCGCCGCGGCCTACCAGCGACTTGTGCGCACCCTGGAAGATGTCGCCGTTAAGGTAAGGGCTGACCTGATTGCCCGGATATGCGCCCCAAAGGTGCGATATGTGGCGGTGCGACGTATTTTCGCGGTCCCAGTCTTCCTGCCATTCCTGAATCTGGCCGTAGCGTCCTATTTTGTAGGGCGTAAGGCGGCTGCGAAGTGCGTCGAGCTCATCGGCGAAGGCAGCGTCGGTGCCAAGTGTGCGCGCGGCAGCGGCTGTGTTGGCAAGTACGTCGTATACCATCTGGTTATCCATGGCAATGCCTCCGAAGAGAGCAACGTTCATCTTGTTGCCGTCGTCCTTGTTGTACGACCACTTGCCCGGATGGTTCTCAGGCGAATTCGACGGGCAAACCACCATATAGCGGGTGTTGGGATCCTCTACAAGGAAGTCCTGGTAGAACTGCGCGCATCCTTTCAGAACAGGGTAGATGTCGGCAAGATAGTCGGTGTCGCCGCTGAAGAGGTATTTCTCCCACAGGTGCGAGCAGAACCATGCGTTGCAGGTAGGCCAAATGCCCACAGAACCATTGTCGACGGCACCTGTAGTGCGCCAGATGTCGGTGTTGTGGTGAAGGGCCCAGCCTCGCGCGCCGTACATCTCTGCGGCTGTCACGGCGCCCGTGGTGGCTACATCGCGCACCATCTGCACAAAGGGTTCGTGGCACTCTGCGAGATTGGTGACCTCGGCCGGCCAGTAGTTCATCTCCACATTGATATTGGTGGTATACTTGGAGTCCCAGGCCGGATACTGGCGGGCGTTCGGGTTCCACAGGCCCTGCAGGTTCGCCGGCTGTGTGCCGGGCTGGCTGGAGCTGATCAGCAGGTAGCGGCCATACTGGAAGTAGGTCGACACCAGTCCGGGATCGGAGTCTACGCTGCGGTATTCGCGGATACGGGTTTCGGTGTCCTTGTTTTCCTGGGCCGGATTGACGCCCAGATCGAGCGCTACGCGGTTGAACATCTCCGAATATGCCTGTACGTGGTCGGCAAGTGCCGTTTCAAATGTTTTGCCGCTTTGGGCGAACGTTGTCAGCGGAGCAAGCGCCTTAGCCTCGGCGTCGCCGCTTATGTCGTTGTAGTTCTCGAAATTGGTGGCCGAGGATATCACTATGGTGGCGGCATCGGCACCGGCGACTTCTATTGCGGGCGTGGTGGCGCTACCGGCTACTATGCCGTACTGCATTACGTTGCGGGTAGTGGCCGTGCGCGTACCTCCTTCGGGCAGCACGTTTATAAAGGTGAAACATTCCACCTTGTTGTCGATGCCTTCGCTCTGTGTGCGCGCCGGAACCAGCGAGGCGCGTATCATTGCGCCGTCGGTAGTCACTTCGTTGACGCCCATCTTGGCCATATTGGTTTTGGCGGGCGCGGCATAGCAAACATCGAAGTTCAACGCCCCCGGCTGCGAGGCCTCCAGGCGGATGATGGTGACGTTGTCGGCAAAGGAGGTGAAAATCCGGCGGGTATAGGTCACGCCGTCGGCGACATAGGTCGTGGTGGCCACGGCCTGCTCCAAGTCAAGGTCGCGTACATAGCCCTGCGCGTCGCGGCAGTTGCCGGCTCCGCGCTCCTCGTCGTTGTAGCGGTGTCCGGCGAAGCCCAGCAGCACGCAACCCGCGCCCTGATATTGAGCGCCATGGCTCTTTTCGCTCTGCCAGGCAGGTATGGCAAGTTTCTGGGCGTCGACGTAGTTGCCGGCAAAAATCTGCTGCTGCACCTGCGCCAGCACGCCGCGGGCTTTGCTGTTGTGGTTCGAGTTGGGCGACTGGCCCCAGAAGGTGTCTTCGTTGAGCTGGATGGTATCGACGGCAACACTGCCGCTGACCATGGCGCCAAGTCGGCCGTTGCCCAAGGGCAATGCCTCTTCCCAAGCAGCCGCCGGGCGGTTGTACCACAGCCGGTTGTGGCCGCTCAGCACGGGCGGTGGAACCGGTCGCTCCGACGACGTCGTAAAGCTGATGCTGTAGGGCTGAGCGCATACATTGCCGGTGAGGTCGGCGAATACGCCGCCTTCAACCTTGAAGGTATACACCGTGCTCAAGTCCAGCTCCTCAAAGGCAAAGCTCACTTTATTGGCGCTCACCGTAGGCGTCAGTCGGCTCGAGCGGCCTGTAGCGCTGTTGGTGAGGGTGCCGTAAGCGCCTGCGGCGGCGGTGACGCTCTCGTTGAACATCATCACTATCTTGCCCGTCGGAACAACATTGGTCTCACCGTCGGCCGGAGTTGTGGAGATGCACTCCGGAGCCTGCGAGTCGTCGGCCAGGATGTTGACATACTTAAGATTGTAGTTGCTGGTCTTTGTTGCAGTCTGGATGAGCATGCGCACTATGAGCTTGTCGCAGTTGTCGGCCGCGAGAGTATAGGTGGCGTCGTTGTACTTGTTCCAGTGCGAGGCTGCGACATAGTCTTCAAGCACCGTCCAGCTTGTGCCCCCGTCGGTCGAATACACCACGCCGAAGGGCGTCGAGCTGCTCGAGCCGTCGCCGATGGCAAAGTTGATTTTGACATTGCTCAGAGCCGTCGTCGGCACCGACACTTCAAAGTACTGGTCGTGCGCGGCCCCGTCGCCATAGCTTTCCTTGGGTGTGAAAGCGGTGGTGGAGGCGGTGTTGAGGCGGAATAGATAGCTCGGCGTGGAGCCGCTGGAGGTGAACTGCCACTTGCCGTTGCTCGTATGGAGGCTCACGTGGCACTCGTCGGGATTCATGGCGCTGCTGTTGGGCCGCACATAGGGTTGCAGCTTGGTCCAATATTCATTGGACGAAGCGCTCCACCCGAGGTCGTTGGGAGTGTAGACGGCTGTGGTGCCGTTCTTCTCCTGGTCGTAGCCCGTGGTAAACTCCCAGTGGGCCACTGTGGTCTGCTCTGCGGCATTAATAGTTAGTGCTGCCGCTAAACCGAGCATAAGTGAAGGTATTCGTTTCATCTAAGGTTTGGGTTTAGGTATTTTTCCGGCTGCAAAATTACTTCGGCTGCTGCAAGCGCTTTGCCAAATTCGGCGCATCCTGTCCCAAAATCGGCTCATTCAGCGCGTTGATGGGTTAATCTTTGCCGCCAAATGGTGTATTTTCTGCCGTTTTGACCCAATCCGGCCTCGGCGAACCGCTTTTTTGCATATATTTGCATGCCATGAAATGCTTTGCCGCTTTTTTCGGTTTTTTGCTCTGCGCAGCCACCGGCCTCGCCGCCGCTACGGCCGACTCGGTGCGCTTCGATGCCCGCTCCGGGCTCTCGGCCCTGCCGGTATGCGGAGCCGTCACCGACTCAAACGGCTTGATTTGGTTTTCTACCTGCAAGGGGCTCGACTGCTTCGACGGCTACGAATTTCACCACCTCCGCACCGACCCCGCCGACAGCACCGGGGTTGCCACAAACCATATCTACGACATCCTCCCGGCGGCTAACGGCAACATCCTGTGCCATACCGACAACGACATCCATGAATTCAGCCTCTCCGACTTCCGGTTCCATGCGGCACCGCAAAGCCGCAAAGACTCGGTGGCGCCTCTGCTGGGTGAAACCTGGCACGGTTTTACCGACAACAACGGCATCCGTTGGGCAGGACGCAGAGACGGCCTTTATAAATATGTGGCATCTCACCACCCGGCCCTGCTTCTCGAATCCACCGCCGGCCGCGACGCCCGCGCTATTCTTTGGGCCGACAGCTCTCTATGGGTGGGAACACGCCGCGACTGCTCCCTGCGGCGCTTCGACGCGCAAGGCACTCTTTTGCAGACCAAACAGTTGGAAGCCCCTCCATACTGCCTCTTCCGCAGCTCCGACGGTGGTGTTTGGGTTGGATGCAAGCCAGGTGGCCTTTTCGACCCCGACGGCCGCCGGATTTGCACCGATGCCGTCTACGATATCGCCGCCGACGCTGCCGGCAACCTTTGGATCGCCACTTTCGGCGACGGCGTGAAGGTCCTCACCGACGGAGTCCTCTCGCCTTCATTAGGCGGCCGCAAGGTGCGTAAATTGCTGATTACTTCCTCGGGAAATATCATAGCAGCCACTACCGAAGGTTTGCTCGCCGGACTAATTGACTCTATAAATCCCTCCGCAACCACTCTCAGGCCCGTGCGCCATATCAGCGGCCAGCCTCGAAGCCTCAGCAGCGACGCCACCATGAGTGTGGCCGCCGACGGGCGCGGACGCATCTTTGTGGCTACCGAAAGCTCCGGCGTCGACTGCATCTCGGAAGAATCGCTTTTCGGTCCGGACCCTGTATTCCGTCACCTCGACAGCCGCAACGGCCTTCTGCCCTCCGACATCTGCAATGCTCTGGCCATGGTTTCCGATTCTCTGCTTGCTGTGGTGGGAACGGATAATCTTGTGCTGTTCAACACCTTCTCCGACAGCTATGTGAACTACAGCGCTTCCTTCTGGGCCGACGACATCGACTTCGGCGAGGCAACCCCGGTGGCTATGCCCGACGGAAGCATTGCCATCGGCGCTTTCAACGGCGCTTTCATCGCCACCGGCCATCATCTCCATTCCCGCGGATATATTCCCCCTCTGGTTTTCACCACTTTGGGTATCAACGGCGCTCCCGACCGCTTCTGCCTGCCCGGCAAATCTTCCCTCCGGCTGGCCGCGCCCGAACGAAACATCACCATCGGCTTTGCTGCCATCGACTACTCCGACAACTCCCATATCCGCTACCGCACCCGCCTGGACGGCAGTGCCTGGACGGCATCCTACACCGCCCGAAAGGCTTCTTTATTCGCCCTGTCGCCCGGCTCCCATATTTTCGAAGTGCAGTCGACCGACCGATACGGTCGGTGGGTCGAAAATACGGCTTCTATAACCTTGTTGGTCGATTCTTTCTGGCACGAAACTTGGTGGGCGCGCGCAGCGGCCTGGCTGGCCGTGGCGCTCTTTGCAGGTGCTGTGGTGTGGACGGTGTTGTATATGAGAAATATACGTCGGCAGCGCCGCGATCTTCTCCAAAAATACCTCGCTCTGCTCAACAGCGGCGCCGACCCACCCCGGAAGCCCGAAGCTTCTCCGCGTAATCCTGCCGATGCCGCTTTCCTGAACCGCGTAAAGGCCTACATCGAGGCTAATATAGCAAACTGCGATGCCAATATCGACGAAATGGCGCGCGCCTGCGCCGTGAGCCGCTCCACTCTCAACCGGCGCCTACGCTCTCTGATGGGCACCAGCGCGGCCCAACTTCTTGCCGAGGCTCGAATGCAGCGCGCGGCGGCTTTGATGGCCAAACCCGGCGCTGACTTTACCGAAGTGGCCGACGCATGCGGCTTTGCCGACGTTAAATACTTCCGCCAGGTCTACCGCAAGAAATTCGGCTGAAGGGCCTTGCGGCTCACGCGGCGGTAGGCGATGGCCATAAAGACATCGGTAAGCAGCCACGACGCCGGGTACACCGCCAGAAGCTCGCGGAAGTCGCCCCCGAGGTGCGGAAAGAGGAATACCCACAGCAGGCGCAGCACGCACGTGCCGCATATCACTATCAAGGTCGGGGTCATCGAGTAGCCCAGTCCGCGCATGGCAGACCCCGCAACTTCATAGTAACATGCGATAAACTGGAACAGCAGCACCGTGCAGATGCGGATGTCGGCGTAGACCAGCACCTCCGGGTCCGTGGTGAACACGCTGAGAAAGAAGTTGGCCTTCCACGCTATCAGAACATTGAGCACCAACGAGATGCCGTAGGCCAACAGAAGGCTGAGTCTGAACACCCGCTTTATGCGCTCTACATTGCCCGCCCCGTAGTTCTGACTGATAAAAGCCACGGCGGTCTGAGCCACGGCCGATATCGGAAAATAGCAGTAGAACTCGTAGTTGATGGCGGCTGCACTGCCCGCGGCCGCATCCGACCCGAAGCTGTTGATGGCCGACAGGATAAAGGTGTTGCTCAGCGCAAACACCGCGCCCTGCAGGCCGGCCGGCATGCCGATATTGAAGATTTTGCGCATCTGCTCCGGCTCGGTGCGCACCTTGCTCACCTCCAGCCTGATGTCGCTTCGTTCGCGAATCAACAGCACCACGATGATGCCGGCGTTGACAGCGTTGGATATTACCGTTGCCCATGCCACACCCTCGACTCCCATGCCCAAGCCGATGACAAACCACAGGTTGAGGCACACATTGACTATACCGGCGGCGATGAGGCTGTAGAAGGGCCGGCGGGTGTCGCCCACACTGCGAAGTACGGCCGACCCAAAGTTATATATTATAAGGAATGGCAGCCCGACCACGAAGACCCGCATATAGAGCACGGCGTCGTCCAAAACATTATCAGGCGTGCCCGTGAGCTCAAGCACAGGACGCGCGAGGCTCTCGCCAAGCACTACCATAAGCGCCCCGCACACCAACGCAAGCACCGAGGCCGCGCTCACGGCGCGACGCACGCCGTCGGCATTGCGCTGGCCGATATAGTTGGCGATAACCACATTGACGCCCACCGAAATACCCAGAAAAAGATTGATGAGCAAGCCGATGACAGGACCCGTACAACCTACCGCCGCAAGAGCGTGGCTGCCCGTAAAGCGGCCTACAACGGCAACATCGACCGAGTTGAACGACTGCTGGAGCACACCGCTGGCTATCAGCGGCAAAGCGAACAGGAGCATGCGGGGCAGCAACGGCCCCGTGAGCATATTTATCTGATTGGAAGCACCTTTTGCCATGATTGTCAGGAAACCGCGGGGTCACGGCCCCGTTTTCAATCTGCAAATTTCCGATTTTTTTTGCCATTGCGAATACTTCGTTCAGTAAAAATTGTTAATTTTGCGGCTGCCGACGGCTACAACTTTCTGCCGCCGTGATATACCACGATGAATCACACTTACGATTATCTTGTTATCGGCTCCGGCATTGCCGGTATGAGCTTCGCCCTCAAAGTGGCCCGGCAGGGCGTCAAGGTGGGCCTTGTCTGCAAAACTACCCTCGATGAGGCCAACACGGCGCTCGCTCAGGGCGGTGTGGCGTCCGTCACTAATCTCGAAGTCGACGACTTCGACAAACATATCCACGACACTATGGTTGCCGGCGACTGGCTCAGTGATCCCGCCGCCGTCGAAAAGGTTGTAAAGGGCGCGCCGGAGCAAATCAAGCAGCTCCTGCAGTGGGGTGTAAACTTCGACCGTCGCGACGACGGCTCCTTCGACCTGCACCGCGAAGGTGGCCACAGCGAGTTCCGAATCCTCCACCACGCCGACAACACCGGCTTCGAAATTCAGAGAGGTCTCATCGAAGCTGTCCGCGCTAATCCATTCATCGATGTCTTCGAACACCACTTCGCCATCGAAATCATCACTCAGCACCACCTGGGCAAGCTCGTGAGCCGTCGCACTCCCGACATCACCTGCTACGGAGCCTATGTCCTCGACCTGAACTCGGGAAACGTCGAAACTTTCCGAGCCAAAATCACGGTGATGGCCACCGGTGGCGTCGGTGCCGTATATCAGACCACCACAAACCCCCTGGTGGCCACCGGCGACGGCATCGCTATGGTCTACCGCGCAAAAGGTACCGTCAGCGACATGGAATTCATCCAGTTCCACCCTACTGCCCTATTCCATCCCGGCGACCGGCCGTCGTTCCTCATCACTGAGGCTATGCGTGGCTATGGCGCCGTGCTCCGCAACCGCCGCGGCGAGGAGTTCATGCACAAATATGACCCGCGCCTGTCGCTGGCCCCCCGCGACATTGTGGCCCGAGCCATCGACTCCGAGATGAAAACCTACGGCGACGAACACGTCTACCTCGACGTCACCCACAAGGATCCCGAAGAAACAAAGCGACACTTCCCCAACATCTACCGCAAGTGCCTCGAGCTCGGAATCGACATCACCAAAGATTATATTCCCGTGGCTCCCGCCGCACACTATCTCTGCGGAGGCATCAAGGTCGACGGCAACGGCGAAAGCTCCATCCGCCATCTCTACGCCTTGGGAGAATGTTCCTGCACCGGCCTCCACGGCGGTAACCGCCTGGCCTCAAACTCCCTGATAGAGGCCGTGGTCTACGCCGACGCCGCCGCTAAACACGCCGCTCACGAAATCGACCACATCGGTATCCGCTCCGACATCCCCGACTGGAACGACGAAGGCACACGCCACCCCGAGGAAATGGTCCTCATTACCCAGAGCATAAAGGAGGTGAACCAAATCATGGGCACCTACGTCGGCATAGTCCGAAGCAACCTCCGACTCGACCGAGCCTGGAACCGCCTCGACATCCTCTACGAGGAGACCGAGCGACTCTTCAAGTGCTCGAAGGCCTCGCGCGAGATTTGCGAACTCCGAAACATCATCAACGTGGGCTACCTCATCATGCGCCAGGCCAAGGAACGCCGCGAAAGCCGTGGCCTCCACTATACCCTCGACTACCCGCCCGTGCACCACGGCGAATAAAATTCCCCTGAATTAACAAATCGAGATTCATCCCGATGCAACGGGATAAATCTCGATTTTTCGTTTTCGGAGGGATTGTTCGCTCAGCTAGCGATGACCTTGTTGACGGTGGCCATCACCTCCTCGAGGGTGGCTATTGCGGTCGCCTCCAGCTCGGCGGCGGCGTCGATGAGGTTGTGGGCCATCTCCTTATCCTCAAGCGAAACGGCGTTGATGCGAACGTTGAGTGCAGCTCCGCGAACCGCCGCGCAGGCTGCCAAAGCGCCTACACCTGCGTCGCTCACCGAAGCCGGATTGCCGCACTCGGCCATGGCGCGAACCACGGGGAACACCTCCAAGGCCGTGCGGGCCGTGCGCAGCGGAACCTGGCAGGCGTAGAGTGTGGCCTCGGCTATAGCAGCCGCCCGGGCCGCTTTCTCCTGCTCGTTGCCCTTGGCCATGCCCATGGCTGCCTTTATGCGGTTGAAGGCGGCCGTGTCCTCATCGACAAGGTGGAGCAGCTCTTCCATAAGCGCATGGCCGCGGTCGGCGACGTCGGAGAACTCGCGCCAGCGGTCGTCCCAACCGGCCTTGTGGGCCGACAGATTGGCCACCATTGTGCCCAAGGCGGCTCCCAGCGCTCCCATGTAGGCCGCTACGCTGCCGCCGCCGGGTGCCGGCGACTCAGAGGCCGTTTCTTCTGCCAGTCCGCGGCAGGTGAGGTCCACCAGGCGTTTGCCGGTTCCTTCCTTGGCCTCCAGAAGATATTCTATCACTTTTTCTTCGGGCTTGAATTCCTTGAGGTCGTCAAGGCCCATCGACTTCACCGCAAGGCGTACTATTTCGTCCTCGGCGACACCCGTCGACCGCTGCTGCATGTGCAGATAGTGCCGACCGGCATCTATGAGAGCGCGCTTGGGAATGAGGCCGACGATTTCGGCGCCCGTAACGCGCACTCCTCGCGCGGCGGCCGCGCGGCTTACCTCGTCGAAGGCCCGGTGGAGCGGTGTGGCGCCCATGTCGGTGATGTTCATGCTTACCTGAGCGATGCCGTACTCATCGATAAACCAGCCTATAGCTTTGGTGCCCTTGAGGGTGCCGGGAATCATCACGGGGTTGCCGGCTTCGTCCTTGAGTGGCTTGCCGGTGAGTTTGCCACCCTCGCGAGCCGGTCGGCCCTTCTCGCGGACGTCGAAAGCAATGGCGTTGGCGCGTCGGGTGCTGGTAGTATTGAGGTTGAAATTGACGGCTATGAGGAAGTCGCGGGCGCCGACTGCCGTACATCCCGTGCGGGCTACTCCGGCGTCGAAAGCACGAGCGCCATAGTCGGGCTTGCGGGCTTCGTCGGCGAGTTTTTCGGGAAGTGCCTCGTACTCACCCTCGCGGCATACGGCCAAGTTCTTTCGCTCCGCCGTAAAGGCCGCCGCTTCGTAGCAGTAGGTGGGTATCGAAAGTTCTGTCGATATGCGCTCGGCAAGCTTGCGGGCCATTTCGGCACATTCCTCCAGCGTAACTCCCGCTACTGGGATGAGGGGGAGCACGTCGGTGGCACCCATGCGCGGGTGGGCGCCGTGGTGCTTGCTCATGTCGATGAGCTCGGCAGCTTTTTTAACACCTTGAAAGGCAGCCGCCACAACGGCCTCCGGCTCACCGACAAAGGTGACCACAGTACGGTTGGTGGCCTCGCCGGGATCTACGTCGAGAAGTTCGACGGGAGCGGCCGAAGTTATGGCGCCGCATATCTGGTCTATGACGGCGCGGTCGCGGCCCTCGCTGAAGTTGGGCACGCACTCTATGATTCTCTTTTTCATGGTATTGAGGATTGGTTTTTACTTTTTTCGGAAGGTATAAATGGTGTTGTTATCTCTTTTGAGGGCTTGGTCGGGAAGCTGCCCCGGGTCCGGTGCTTTTACCTTGCCGCGGATTGCCGAAGGGCTTTCTTCAACAAAGGCTTCGTCCCACAATCCACTCTCTATAAAGCTATTGAGAACCCCTGCGCCCCCTTCGACGAGGACGCTGATGTAGCCGAAGTCGCGGTAGAGGCCGCGCAGCAGCTCTTCGACGCTCCGGCCGTCGGCGACATGGAGGGTGTCTTGACGATGCATAAGGGGTATATCGCTCTCTGCAAGCAGATTATGGCGGTCGAGCACAACAGGTCGAGGACTGCGGCCGGCGAGCAGACGCACATCGAGCCGGGGTCGGTCGGCGAGCACTGTGCCGGCACCGACGATGATGGCATCGGCCTGAGCGCGCCGCCAATGCACCGTCTGCGAGGTCAGCGGCGTACTGAAGCGGCCGTCGAGATAGCCGTCGCTACTTTGAGCCCATTTGAGCGTAACCCAAGGGTAGCCCCTGCGGTGGGCGGTGATGAAGCGGCGGTTGAGGCGCTCGCAATCCGCCTCCAGAACGCCCGTGCGCACTTCGATGCCGGCGCTGCGCAGCATGGCCACGCCGCGCCCCGACACCTTGGGGTTGGGGTCGCCGCAGCCCACCACGACCCGCCGCACGCCGGTGTCGGTGAGCAGCTTGGCGCAGGGTGGCGTCTTGCCGTAGTGCGAGCAGGGCTCGAGGGTAACGTAGACGGTTGCCTCCGGCAGCAGGCTGCGCTTGTCGGGAGCTACGGAGGCGATGGCGTTGACTTCGGCGTGAGGGCCGCCATAGCGGCGGTGCCAGCCCTCGCCGATGATGTTTCCGGCGGCATCGGTCACCACAGCTCCCACCATAGGATTCGGCGAGGTGTAGCCGCGTCCGTTGGCGGCGAGCTGAAGAGCCCGCGCCATGTACAAGGCGTCGGTGTCGGCCTGCGTCATAGTTCGGAATATGCGGGGGTGAAAGTATCGCCGTAGGCCGGATTTCCGGTCTGAAGACCCTTGGTGAGCCAGCGCACGCGCTGCGCCGACCGGCCGTGGTTGAAGCTCTCGGGCATCTCTCGGCCATAGGCCTTGCGCTGAAGGTAGTCGTCGCCGATGCGCTGGGCGGCGTTGACGGCGTTCTCGACATCGCCCTCCTCGATGGAGTTGAACATCTGATTGTCGAGCGCGGCCCACACTCCGGCGTAGAAGTCGGCCTGAAGTTCCAGTCGCACACTGATTTTGTTGGCCTCCGTTTCGCTGAGGCGATTCATCTGAGAATGTGCGTCGGTGAGCGTGCCAAGCAGGTACTGGACGTGGTGGCCCACCTCGTGGGCTATGACGTAGGCGTAGGCAAACTCTCCGTCGGCGCCGATGTTGGTCTGCATATCCTTAAAAAAATCAAGGTCGATGTAGACGGTCTGGTCGGCCGAGCAATAGAAAGGACCGGTTTGCGCCGTGGCCTGTCCGCAGCCCGAAGTCACCGAACCGGAGAAAAGCACCATTTTCGGAGGCTCATACTCCCCCCAGCCCTGGCGGCGGAATTCCGCCGTCCAGACGTCTTCGGTGCCGGCGAGCACCTGCGAGGCAAAGGTGGCCAGCTGCTGGTCCTCCTCGGTGGGCTGATAGTCGTTGGAGGCATATTCCGGTGTCATCACTCCGTTGGCGCCCACGATGTTGCCCAGCACGTCGCCTATGCTGCCGCCGCTGAAGAGCGTCACCGCCGCAACAATAATCACGCCGATAATGCCGCCGCCGATACCGGCCTTGCGGGCAAAGCCGCTGCGTCCGCGGCGATCTTCGATGTTGCCGCTGGTGCGGCGTCCGTCCATTCTCATAAGAATGTTTTGGTTATGCTGTTAAAAAAGTCATTTATAATCAAAAAAACGCATTGCCGCCGCTTTCTGTTCAACCCGGCGGCGGCTGCCTTCTCTGTCTGTGCAAAGTTAGTAAAAATTTTTCCATATTTCCGCCCCCCGACAATTGTTGCTTTCCGCGTTTTACCGCCTTTTTGGCATTATGACATATTTTTTGTTTTTTAATTTTTCATTTTGAATTATTTTGCCTACCTTTGCGGATTATATGCCGGAAGTGCTGCTCGCTATGCTTTCCAATAGGCCCCGGTGTCCGATTCGATTTCAAACCAATCATCAAATATCAGTATGACAAAATCTCTACTTCTCGGGCTTGCCGCACTGGCAGCTCTCCCCCTGTCGGCTCAGCAGGTGCCCGACCGCACCGTTCTTGCCGCTGAGTCCTCAGCTCCCTCGAAGGTAGTTCTGCGCTCTTCCCGCGCAAAGGCTGCCGCTGCTCTCGCAGGCACGCGCCGGCTCAAGCACCTCGACGTTCAGGCCTCACGCCTCACCGCTCCGCATATGCGCCCCCAGTCGGCTCCGGCCCGCGCGGCTCTGCCCTCCGGAGCTCTGCTGTTCGAGGACTTCGAAGCCTGGGACGGTCAGGACTACTTCTGGGTGCCCGAAGGATGGGCCGTCGAGCACCACACTGACTCCGAGCTCGACCCCTCCCAAACGTGGGGAATCTCCGAAGCTAACCCTATGATGCCGTGCACCACGCCCGACGGCCAGTATATGTTCGGCATCGGTTATGCCGAAGTGGCTCAGGACGAGTGGCTCATCTCCCCGGCCATCACTCTTACCGACAATCAGCTGCTGAGCTTCGTGGGCTATATCGACCCCGTGTTCCTCTTCGACATCACCAAGGTCGACTGGAATACCGGCGACTTCACCGAGCAGACCATCTCAGCAACCCTCAAGGTCAACGTCAAGGAAGAAGGCGGCGAGTGGACCGAGATATGGGATGCCGCTACCCCATATATGGGCATCACCAACCTCTTCGACCTGATGAACTACTCGCCCTCCGAGTTCCAGAAGTACAACATCGACCTCTCCGAATTCTCCGGTAAGAAGGTGCAGGTGGGCTTCCAGTACGTCGGCATCGACGGCAACTCTCTCTACATCGACGCCATCCGCGTAGGCGCGCCCGAGCTCACCGATGTGGCATACCTGAACCCCTTCCACACTCTCTACTGGGGCTTCTCCGCAGAGCCCGCGTGGCCCTCTCTCAACGGCGGTCTGGTCCTCTACCCCGCCATGGCCCCCATCACCTGGACCAACAACTCCGCCTACGAGAACGCTTCCTACACCTGGACCTACTGCGACGGCATCACTGCCGACTGGGTCACTTCGACCAACGCCGATGAACTCACCGAAACCTATATGACCGACTACCGCAGCGAGGCAACCAAGAAAAACAACTTCTTCTATCCCCCCATCCTGACCGCATCGATGGAAGGGGCTTCCGACGGTTCCTATCAGGCTCCCTACACCTATTTCCAGGCCGGCGGCACCGCTGAGCGTACCCTCAACGACGGCACCGAGTTCCTCGCAGGTCTGCTGCCCTTCAACTACAACACCGACGGCCTGACCTACCTCACCGTAGAAGGCGACTTCGGCGAGCTCGACACCCCCATCACCGGCTACAACAGCCACACCGACGAGTTCTGGTACAGCTACACCTTCCCCGGCGAAACCGACCCCAACTACTCCAGCTACATCAACGGCATCCTCAACTTTGTCTATCCCGCCGCAGCACCGATGACCGTCGACGGAGCTCACGTGCTCGCCCGCGGCGCCGACATCGACCCCGAGGTCGAGTTCTCCCTCTCGCTGATTGCCCTCACCGATGAGTTCGCTCTCATCCCCGAGGAGAACACCATCGCCACCGCAACCCTCAAGGCCGCCGACTTCACCGTCTACGACGCCGACACCAAGCTCCTCTACTACACTCTGGACTTCACCTTCGACGAACCCGCTCTGCTGGACGACTCCCACCCCGGCTACGTTGTGCTCATGCGCGGCTTCCACGACCCCCGCGTGGGATACTTCGCTCCCATGCAGTCCGCTGTGCCCGACGCCGACCAGCTCTGCTTCGGCGCTATGGAGAAGTACACCAAATACGACACCGAAGACTACCGCGTGGGCTACACCTATCTGGCCAACCTCGAAAGCTCCTACGGTCCCTGCTTCAACGCTTTCGCAATCAACCTCAAGGCACACTACGGCTGGCTAATCCCCGCCACCGACAAAGTGGATATTCCCGAGGACGGCTCCGCTGTGACTGTCGCTGTCGACACCTACTTCCCCGCCGAAAGTGTTAAAATCAGCGAGCTCCCCGGTCTTAAGGCTGACTACAGCGGCCGCTACGACACCGGCCTGCTCACCCTGAGCCGCGACCTCGACGCCCAGCCCGCCAACGGCACCATCACCATCAAGGCCGGCGCTCACACGGCCGACATCGCCGTCGACTTCGGCTCTGCCGGCATCGAAGGCGCTGTAGTTGGCTCCAACGCCGATATTGAAGCCGTCTACACTCCGGCCGGCGTTCGCGTCGACGCCGCCTCCGCTCCCGGCGTTTACATCGTGCGCCGCACTGACGGCACCGTCTCCAAGATTGTGCGCTGATTTTTCAGACAACCCATATCCGCGCCCCGGCCTATGTGGTCGGGGCGCTTTGTATTTGGGCAATAAGAGGGCAAGATTTTACGTTATTATTTCGTAACTTTGCACTCTGCAAAGGCAATACTCGGCTAATGAATCTCTTCAAAACATATCTCGCTGCTCTGCTATCGGTTATACTGGTGGCCTCCGCCACCGCTCAGGACGGCAGCACAGCCTATAACTTCCTCAACGTCACTTCCTCGGCCCGAATCTACGGCCTCGGCGGCGTGAACGTTACCCTCGTCGACGACGACATCACCGTAGTCGACCAGAACCCGGCTCTTCTGGGCGCTGAGATGAGCGGCTCCATTGCTCTCAACTACATGCACTACCTCGGCGGCAGCAACTTCGCCGGCCTGCGCTACGGCCACACCCTGGGCGAGCGCGGCGCTTGGAGCGTGGCCATGCGCTATTTCGGCTATGGCTCCCAGAAGGAAACCCTCCCCGACGGCACTGCCGTGGGTACTTTCTCGCCTATGGATATGTCGTTCGGCGCTTCCTACAGCCACGACATCACCGACCGGCTTCGTGGCGGCATCGAAGTGAAGGGCCTCTACAGCTCCTACGCCGACTACTCTGCCTTCGCTCTCGCCACCGACCTGGGAATCAACTACTACGATGCCGACCGCGACCTCTCGCTCAGTATCGTGGTGGCTAACCTCGGCGGTCAGGTGAAGCGTTTCAACGAGCACTACGACCGTCTGCCCGTCGACGTCCGCCTGGGATGGAGCCAGAGTTTCGGCACCTTCCCTCTGCGCTTCTCCATCACGGCATGGAATCTCACAAAATGGAAGCTGCCATACGTCGAAACCGGCGATGGCACCACCGACAGCGGAGGTGAAATCAAGGACAGTTTTGGCAGCAACCTCTTCCGTCATCTCATCTTCGGCATTGACCTCATTGCAAGCCCGAACTACTACATCTCACTGGGCTACAACTATAAGATGCGAACCGACATGGCAACCTACAGCCGCAATATGCTCTCGGGCTTCACCCTCGGCGGCGGCTTCCGCGTGCGCAACCTCAGTCTGGGCATCGCCCTGGCTCAGCCCCACAAGGGCGGCACCACGATGATGTTCAACCTGATCTACAATCTGGCCGACATACTACACTAATCCCGACATATGACTCATAACCCCATTATAATAGCAATCGACGGTTACTCCTCCTCCGGCAAGAGCACCATGGCTCGCCGGCTGGCCAAAACCGTGGGATACAGATATATCGACTCCGGCGCCATGTATCGCGCCGTGACGCTTTTCGCCCTTGAGGGCGGCCTCATCGACGACCAGGGCAACCCCGACGCCGCCTCCATCACCGCCGCTCTGCCCCACATCAAAATCGACTTCGAACTCCAGCCCGACGGCAGCCAGCACACCATTCTCAACGGCGTCGACGTGGAGCGCGAAATACGCCGTCTGCGCGTCAGCAACGCCGTTTCGCCGGTGTCTGCCATCCCCGAGGTGCGCCATGCTCTGGTGGCCATGCAGAAAGCCCTGGGCGAGAAAAGAGGCATCGTCATGGACGGCCGCGATATCGGTACAGTTGTTTTCCCCGACGCCGAACTCAAGATTTTTGTCGACGCCGGGCCCGAAACCCGCGCGCAACGCCGTTTCCGCGAAATGGTCGAGAAGGGTCAGGCGGTGACATATCAGGATGTGCTGGCCAACGTTGTCCACCGCGACCATATCGACTCCACCCGAGCCGAAAGCCCGCTGCGCTGCGCCGACGACGCCATCCGCCTCGACAACTCCGACATGACCCTCGAGGAGCAGGACGCCTGGCTGCTCAATCAGTTCAACCGTGTCGTAAAAGGCTGACAAGATGGCCCTTATTGAGATCGACAGCGAGTCCGGCTTCTGCTTCGGAGTGGTCACGGCCATCAAAAAGGCCGAGCAAGAGCTCGCCGAAGGCGCCGGCCTGTACTGCCTGGGCGACATCGTCCACAATTCCGACGAGGTGGAGCGCCTGCGCGCCAAGGGACTCCACACCATCACCCATGCCGACCTCGAGGAGCTGCGAAACGTAAAAGTGCTTCTGCGAGCACATGGCGAACCCCCAAGCACATACGAATGTGCGCGCCGAAACGGCATCGAAATTATCGACGCCACTTGCCCGGTGGTGCTCCGCCTGCAGCAACGCATCAAGGAGCGGCACAACTCGGGAGCGCCCGGCCAGATTGTGATCTACGGCAAGCGGGGCCACGCCGAAGTCAATGGTCTGGTCGGCCAGACCGACGGCCGCGCTATAGTAATCGAAGACATCGACGGCCTCGACCGCCTCGACTTCGACCGCGACATATACCTCTATTCCCAGACCACAAAAAGTCTGGAGGGCTTCCGGGCCATAATATCCGAAATCGAGCGTCGCAAGGCCCCCGGCACTGTCTTTGAATACACCGACACCATATGCCGCCAGGTCGCCAACCGCACCGAGCACCTGCGCCGCTTTGCCGCCGGAAAGGATGTGGTACTCTTCGTGGCCGGCACCAAGAGCAGCAACGGCAAGGTGCTCTTCGGCCACTGCCTGGACGTCAATCCCCGCACACACTTCATCGCCAACGCCTCCCAGCTCGACCCCGACTGGCTTCGTGGCGCCGAGACGATCGGAATATGCGGCGCCACCTCCACACCCCGGTGGTTGATGGAGCAGGTGCGCGACGCCGCCGACAACTGCCTCAACTGACCCGGCTATGGACAACTTTGTGGCCATCGACGTCGAAACTGCCAACGCAAACCGCAGCAGCATATGTGCCATCGGAGCCGTCAAGGTGCGCGACGGCGTGATTGTCGACTCGCGCTATTCGCTCGTCAACCCCGAGCCCAACTGGTACTCCCGCTTCTGCACCGCCGTCCATGGCCTCACCGACGCCGACACCTGGGACGCCCCGCCCTTCGGCACCGTATGGCAGCAATGGGCCGAATGGCTTGAAGACCTGCCTCTGGTGGCCCACAACGCACGCTTCGACGCCGCATGCATCCGCGAGGCTTGCCGAATATACCGTCTGGAGCCCCCCGAACCCTTCCTGTGCACCCTGGAGGCCGCACGGCGCTCCATACCCCGCATGGTCCTTCCCTCCAAGAGCCTCGACAGCCTCTGCGACTTCTTCGGCATCTCCCTCGAACGCCATCACAACGCCCTCGACGATGCCGAGGCCTGTGCAAAACTCGCCATTATCCTGCTATGAAACCCTTATACGCCGTTTTTCTCCTTGCAGCCACAGCATGCACGCCACGAACTGACGACGGCTGCACGCCGGCCGACATCAGAACCGCCGCTGCCGCCGGCGAGCGCGACGCTGCCGCTGCCGCAGCCGTCGCCGAAGCCACCTACGGCCGCGACAGCGCCGTGATGGACATCCGCGCCCGCGAAACGCGCATCCGCGAGGCCGGCTTCGGCTCCGCCGCCGACGCCTACGCCGGCGCCGCTGCCCGCGTGCTGGCCCAAAACGGCATTATCGACTCCATATGTCCCAGCAATACGCCCAAGTAATCCTTCCGCTGCCCATCGCCGGGCCTTTCACCTACCGCGTGCCCGCCGATATGGCCGACCGCGTTCGCACGGGCTCGCGCGTGATAGTGCAGTTCGGCGCCAAACGCTACTACACAGCCGTTGTAGCCTCCATTTCGTCGCTCTGCCCGGACGCTTCGGTGATGCTCAAGGACATTACTATGGTGCTCGACCCCGAGCCAATTATCCGGACCCCGCAGCTGCGGTTCTGGGACTGGATTGCATCTTACTACCTCTGTACCGTCGGCGAGGTCTTCAAGGCAGCCCTCCCGGCCGGCCTGAAGGTCGAAAGCGAGACCCAGGTGGCCCTCAACGAGGACGTAGACCCCGATGTGCTCGCAACCCTGACGGCCGACGAGCTCGACGTGCTGGCCCAAGTGCGCCGGCGCGGCAAGATGAGCGTGCGCGAGCTGGAAAAATACGTCGAGGCCGACGGCGCCGGCGCCAAGGTGTCGTCGCTAATCGAGCGGGGCGCCCTTGCCGTGAGCGAGCGCCTTGTGGAGCGCTACCGCGCCGTGCGCAAGCTCTACGTGGAGCTGACACTGGAGCGCGGCAATGCTGAGTCGGCGCAGGGCGCCTTCACCGCAGTGGCACGGAGCAGCCGGCAGGAGGAGGCTTTGGTAGCCCTAATGGCACTGAGCGACTACCACCGCCCCGGAGCGCCCTCCGTGGAGGTTCCCTTCGAGGTCATTTCGGAGCGCGCCGCCGTGACACGCGACACTCTCAAAGCCCTCGAGAAGAAAGGTATCTGCCGGCTGTACTACAAAGAAATTTCGCGCTTCAGCTACTCCGGGCCTCCCGCCGGAACGCTACCCACACTATCCGAAGCCCAAAAGACTGCCCTCAACGGCATCTTCGGGGCCTTCGCCGAAAAAGACATAGTGCTGCTCCACGGCGTGACATCCTCCGGCAAGACCGAGGTCTACACTCACCTGATCGACTATGTGCTCAAACAGGGCAAGCAGGTGCTTATGCTGGTGCCCGAAATAGCCCTCACCACACAGCTCACCGACCGACTCCAGAAGGTTTTCGGCCCCAAGGTGCTCATCTACCACTCCAAGTTCACCGACGCGGAGCGAGTGGAGCTCTGGCGCCGCGTACTCAACTCCAACGGCCCCCTGGTGGTGCTGGGTGCCCGCTCGGCGGTCTTCCTCCCCTTCGGCAACCTCGGACTGGTCATCGTCGACGAGGAGCACGAACCCAGCTACAAGCAATACGACCCGGCACCGCGCTACAACGGCCGCGACGCCGCCACCGTGTTGGCCCGCATGCACGGAGCCAAAACTCTTTTCGGAAGCGCTACCCCGACCGTCGAAACGTACTACAAAGCCAAAACAGGCAAGTTCGGCCTGGTCGAGCTCTCCGAGCGTTATGCCGGCGTGCAGCTCCCGCCCGTGGAACTGGTGGACATGAAAGCAGAATGGCGCGGCAAGACGGAACCGCCCGTTTTCTCGGCCAAACTGCTGGCGGCAGCCGGCGAGGCCGTGGCGGCCGGACGCCAGGCCATCTTCTTCCTCAACCGCCGCGGCTATGCCCCGGTGGCCCGCTGCGCCGTGTGTGGCTTCACCCTCAAGTGCGACCACTGCGACGTGGCCCTCTCCTTCCACCGCCGCATAAACCGCATGCAGTGCCATTACTGCAGCTGCGAATACCCCGTCCCCAAGGTTTGCCCGCAGTGCGGCGAACCGGCCGTAGAAATCGCCGGCTATGGCACCGAACGCCTCGAGGATGCTCTCGAACAGCATTTTGCAGGCCGCAAGATTCTGCGCATGGACCTCGACACCACGCGAAACAAGGACGGCTACTCCAAGATTATCGACGATTTTTCGGCCGGTAAAGCCGATGTGCTCGTAGGCACGCAGATGGTAACCAAGGGCCTCGATTTCGGTGGAGTGGAAGTGGTCGGCGTGGTCAACGCCGACGCCCTCATCAACTTCCCCGACTTCCGCTCGGCCGAGAGAGCGTTCAATATGATCGAGCAGGTTGCCGGCCGGGCAGGTAGGCGCACCGGGCAGGGCCGCGTGCTGGTGCAGACCCGGGATGTCGCCCAGCCCCTGCTGGCCTATGCCGCCGCCCACGACTACGCCGGCTTCTACGCCCATGAGCTTGAGCAGCGGCGCATTTTCGACTTTCCGCCATTCCGCCGCATCATCAACATCTACCTCAAGCATCGCGACGCCCGAACACTTGAGGAGTGCGCCGCCAACTACGCCGCCACCCTGCGGAGCGTCTTCGGCGACCGCGTGAACGGTCCCCAGGAGCCGCCCGTCAACCGCGTGCAGAATATGTTCATCCGCAAAATCATGCTCAAAATGGAGCCGGAAGTGTCCATGCCCAAGGTAAAGGAAATTCTGCGTGCAAACTATGTGGCCCTGCAGGCATCGCCACTGATGCGCGGACTGACAGTGTACTACGACGTTGACCCGGTATAAGAATACTTGCAGGGCTTCCGAAAATTTGTTAACTTTGCAGCCAAACTCATCCGTATGAAGACTAAAGACGAACTCATAGACCAACTCCTGGAGCTGGCTTTTGCCGAAGATATCGGCGATGGTGACCACACCACCCTCAGTACTATTCCTGCCGACGCCATGGGGCGCCAGCATCTGCTTGTCAAAGAGGAAGGCATCCTCGCCGGCGTAGATATCGCCGCACGAGTGTTCGAAAAGCTCGACCCGTCGCTGAAGATGACCCGCTTCATAGAGGACGGCGCCCACGTTCGCCCCGGCGACATCGCTTTTGTGGTCGAGGGCCCGGTGCGCTCGCTTCTGATGGCAGAACGGACCATGCTGAACATCATGCAGCGCATGAGCGGAATAGCTACCGTCACCGCCCGCTACCAGAGCCGACTCGACGGCCTGAACTGCAAGGTGCTCGACACCCGCAAGACGACCCCCGGCCTGCGTATGCTTGAGAAGGAAGCCGTCAAAACCGGCGGGGGCTGCAACCACCGCATCGGCCTGTTCGACATGATTCTCATCAAGGACAACCACGTAGACTTCGCCGGGGGCATCACCGCCGCCGTAAGCCGCGCTAAGGAATACTGCCGCGACAAGGGCAAAAACCTCAAAATAGAGGTTGAGGTGCGCAACACCCCTGAAATCGAGGAAGCCATCGCCGCCGGCGTGGACCGCATCATGCTCGACAACTTCACCCCCGAGCGCACCGCGGAGGCCGTTCGCCTCATCCGCGCCAAGGCTCCCGGTGTTGAAATCGAATCCAGCGGCGGCATCACCCTCGATACCCTGCGGGCCTACGGCGAGGCCGGGGTCGACTTCATAAGCGTCGGCGCCCTCACCCACTCCGTCAAGGGCCTCGACATGAGCTTCAAGGCCTGCTGACAAAGCCTCACCATGGCGTGCCGCTGTCAGCCGGGGCAGCGGGCCGCCTCCTCCTCCCTAATAATCTTTCCATGAAAAAGTGAAACGCCTTCTTTCCTCATTTTTGCTCATTCTCTGTATGTTGGCCCCAACGACGGGTCGGGCAGAGATGTTCAATGCCGAAAACCGGCGGCTACTCGACTCGCTCGACGCCGTGCTGCGTCGCGCCCCGGAGTACGATGCGGTCAAGGAGGCTTCGCTGGAACAACTGCGCCGTCGGCTGACCTCCACCCGCGACCCCGAAGAACGCTACTGGGTTTGCCGCGAGCTTTACACCGGCTACAGCGCCTACGATTCCGACTCGGCGCTGCGCTACTCGGCAATGGCCCTGAGGATTGCAGACAATCTCGACCGCACTATGTGGGCCGACGACGTTCGCCTGCGCCGGGCCTACATCATGTCAGCGACAGGACTTTTCGAGGAAGCGCGCACAACACTTTCGGAGATAAACACGAACCTACTCACCCCGCGCACCTTCCTGGACTACTGCGAGACATCGCTGTTCATCCAAACACATGCCGACCAGTATGCCGACGTTCGGAACGCCATCCTACCCTATTCCGAGACCACGGGACTGCTTCTGGACCAGATATGCAACGACCTGCCCGTCAACGACCCCGACTACTACTGGCTGGCCGGATGGAACTCCCTGCGCTCGCAGCAAACAGCCGAGGCCATGATACCCTCGCTTGAGGCCAACCTCGCCCAAAGCCCCTACAACACCCGCGCCGACGCCAAAAAGGCCTGGATGCTCTCCGCGCTCTACAACAAAGCCGGCAACCACGACCGGCGCGTGCGCTACCTCATCCTGTCGGCCATTGCCGACGTGCGCGCCTCGGTGCGCGAAATTGCCTCGCTCGAAGAAATAGCTTCGCTGGCTTTCGAGAGCGGCGACCTCGACCATGCAAACGCCTACATCACTTACTGCATACAGTGCGCCAACCTCTACCGAAACCGCGTGCGAATTGTGGGCATGGCAAACCTGCAAGCCTCCATCTCTGAGGCCTACGAGAGCCGAAACGCCGCTCAGCGCGGCCAAATCAACCGATATTTCCTCGGACTGATTGTTCTCCTTCTGCTGCTCACGGCCGCTCTCCTTGTGATTTTCCTGCAACTTAGGCGTATACGCAAGCGCGGCTTGCAGCTAAACCGGGCAAACGAGCAGCTCAATGAACGCGTCGACGAGCTTCAGGACGCCCGAGAGCAACTTGCCGCCGCCAACCAAAGCCTCAGTGCGCTCTACGCCTCCGTGAAGGAGGATGCCATCGAGCTGGCCCGCGTCAACGACGCCAAGGAGAAGTACATAGCCGACATTTTCAGCATCTGCAGCGACGACATCAGCAAGCTCGACGAGTTCCGAAAGAAAATAAACCGCCTTATTATGGCCGGACGGTTCGACGAGGTCAAGCAGCTCACCAAGAACCCGGAGCTCAGCCATGCCGAGCTTAAGGAACTATATGCCAACTTCGACCGTATTTTCCTGCAGATCTACCCCGACTTCGTGGCCGATTTCAACGCCCTGCTGCGCCCCGGCGAGCAGATTGAGCTCAAGAAAGGCGAAATGCTCAACACCGAGCTGCGCATCTACGCCCTTGTGCGCCTGGGCCTTAACGATTCAGTAAAAATTTCCAAATTCCTCCACTGCTCGGTGCAGACCGTCTACAACACCCGACTGCGCATACGAAGCCGCTCCGACGTGCCCCGCGAGGAATTCGTCGACCGCGTGCGCACTCTCGGCAAACCCGCTTTCTGAGCTTAGCGGCCCACGGCGAGCATATCGGCCGGAGTGAAGCCCACGAAAGTGGAAATGACGGCATCGGCCAGCGGCCGAAGCGCCTCTTCCGGATTGGAGGTGCTCAGGGCTATGACGGTGGCGCCGGCGGCACGGCCGGCCTTGAGGCCGTTGAAAGAATCTTCGAAAACAAAGCTGTCGGCCGGGTCTGCGCCCAAACTGCGGGCGCCGAGGATGTAACCTTCGGGGTCGGGCTTGCTGCGGCTCACCCGGGAATCGGTGATGACGTCGCCGAAAAGCTCGCGGAAGCCGGGCAGGGAGGCGAAGAGGCGCTCCATCTTCTCATCGTTGCTGCTGGTGACTATTGCGGCGGGTATTCCGGCTTGGTTGAGCGCCTTAAGGAAGTCAAGCACTCCGTCGAAAAGCTGATAGTCCATATTTCGCTCAGCCTCGTCGAGCATGCGCATCACCTCGGTGTGGTTTTCCGGGGCGAAATAAGTATTGAGTATGTGGGGGAGCGTGGTACCCTTTATGCGGTAAGCAAAATCGGAGTAGCCGGTAGGGAAACGGCGTTCTATATTACTCCAGATGCGCGTATAGGTAGGTTCGGTGTCGATTAGAACTCCATCGAGATCAAAAAGTGCAGCCTTCATGCGGGTGTAAGAGTCAGAAAGAGATGCGTTTGATAAGGTTGTAGGCCGGCACTATGCCTAGCTCGCCGGCCTTGCTGAGGTCGGCGATGCCGTCGGCCTGCCGACCCTGCTGGAGGTACATATAGCCACGGTTGAAGAAAGCCTCGCCGAAGTCGGGCTTGATTCGTATGGCCTCGGTGTATGCAGCGGCAGCCCCTTCGGGGTCGCCGGATTCGAAGAGGACGTTGCCCTTGTTGTACCAGGCGGCGGCCAGCCCCGGCGAAAGGCGGCAGACGGTGTCCAAATCTTCGGCCACCAAATCGAGGGCCTGACGGGAGAGGGAGGCGCGGGTGAGGGCGTCGTGGCTGTCGCCTCGGCCATCGCGGGCGAGCAGATATTGACCATAGCGGGCCTGAGCGCGGATGAGATAGCCCAGGGCGAGGTCGGGAGCGAGCTCAACGGCGCGTGTGGCGTCGCGCTCGGCGTTGAGGTAGTCGCGCACGGTCAGGAAGTCAAGCGCTCGGCCCACGAAGTCTACCGGGCGCCCCGGGTGGGTGCTCAGGAAGCTGTTGTAGTACTCTATGCTTTGGAAGTGGCGCGCTGCTGTGCTCTCGTCGATTGTCGGCACGCTGTTAGTGACGTTGAGAATGAAACGCAGCATGCGGGTGGCGTTGAGGTCGTCGACCTCACGAACGTACATGCCGGCCGGACGCAGCTCGGTGGGCGAAGAGTAGAAGCTGAGCATCATCATAGGCTCGATTTCGACATTCATGGTGCGGTCCTGGACGCGTCCGCGAATGGCGCTGTTGTTGTACTCTCGCTGAATCTCGGCGTTGTCGTCGACGGTCAGCAGGCTCTGGAATCTTCGCCCGGCCAGGTCGGCAGCCAGTTCGGTCTCCTCGTCGGGATTATCTCCGGTCGTTGTGCCGTTTACGCGCTGCTCAGCCTCCTCTTCGCTGATAGCGTCGGAGGGACGCAGGGCGCGCGCCATATCGTTTGCGCGGCGATAGTCGCGTTCGGCCTCGACAAGGCGTCCCATATCCTGATAGATGGCGCCGCGCAGCTGAACGGCGCCCGGAAACTCCGGAAAGCGCTCGGCGACGCGGTTGGCGTCGGCAAGGGCTTCATTGTAGTTGCCCTTTGCGCGATGAATCATGGCGCGGTTGAAGAGAGCGCGGTAGTCGTTGGGGTCGAGCTCGAGCACGCGGTTGAAGTCGTCCAGAGCACGATCGTTGGCGGCCACTTCGCTCAGCAGAAGTCCGCGGTTGAAAAGAGCTGTCTTATTGAGCGGGTCCAGCGTGAGGGCATAGTCATAGTCCTCCATGGCGCCGTTGTAGGAGTCAAGGCGGTAGCGGATGAAGGCGCGGTTGATATAAAGTCCGGCCAGACGCGGCATAAGGCGGATGGCGCGGTCGATGTCGGCCAAGGCGCTCTCGAAGTCGTTCTCGGAGTTGATGGCAATGTCGGCGCGCATGATGTAGGCATTGGCCTCGCGGTCGTCGATGGATATTGCGCGGTCTATATCGGCGCGTGCGCCGACGGTGTCGGCCGTTGCCAGTCGGAGTCGTGCGCGGCCCAGGTAGCCGTTGTCGAAATTGGGATAGTGGCGCAGGAGAAGGCCGAAGGTTGAATCGGCCCCGGCGTAATCGTGGGTTTCGACTTGGGCGAGGGCCTTGTTGAAGAGCAGCTGGCGGTTGCGCGGCAGAAGCTCAAGGGCCGCATCATAGTCCTGAATGGCCAGGCGATGTCGCCCCCGGTTTTGGCGGGCCACACCGCGCACTTCGTAGGCATCAGTGAGATAGGGATTCAGCTCAATAGCCTTCGTGGCGTCGGCTTCGGCACCCACATAGTCGTCCAGATTGATTTTGGCCACCGAACGCAGAAAGTAGGGCTGCGCCAGATAGGGTTTCGCCTCTATGGCCTGATTGAAATACTGGATGGAGAGCATGTAGTCCTCGAAGTAGAGGGCGTTCTGGCCGATGCGCATCACCTGGTCTGTGTTGACCTGGGCCGTGGCCTTCGGGCTACACAGAGCGAGAAAGAGCGCTAAAGCTATGAAGAGTAATCTATTGGACAACGGGAAATGGATAAAAAACTTGATGAGAGAGTGGTACTAAAGGTCGGTTTCGTCAAGGCGCTTGCGGTAGAAAACGAAGTCGCGCCCGAGGTACTTCTCGCGCACCGTCGGGTTGGATGCAAGCTGTTCGGATGTGCCCTGAAAGAGGATGCGGCCTTCGAAGAGGAGATAGGCGCGGTCGGTGATACGGAGCGTTTCCTGGGCGTTGTGGTCGGTGATGAGAATACCTATATTCTTGTCCTTCAGCTTATAGACGATACTCTGAATATCCTCGACAGCGATAGGGTCAACTCCGGCGAAGGGTTCGTCGAGCATGATGAACTTGGGATTGATGGCCAGACAGCGCGCTATCTCAGTTCGGCGTCGCTCGCCGCCGGAGAGTTGGTCGCCGAGGTTGCGGCGCACCTTGTCGAGGCGAAATTCCGAGATGAGCTCCTCGAGCTTCTCCTTTTGCTGCTGCGGGGTGAGGTGGGTCATCTGAAGCACGGCCCGGATATTGTCCTCCACGCTGAGCTTGCGGAACACCGAGGCCTCCTGGGCAAGGTAGCCGATGCCATGCTGGGCGCGCTTGTAGACCGGGAAGTTGGTGATATTGAGGTCGTCCAGAAAAATCTGGCCCTCGTTTGGCTGCACCAGGCCCACGGTCATATAGAACGTGGTGGTCTTGCCGGCGCCGTTGGGACCCAACAGGCCGACTATTTCGCCTTGGGTAACGTTGATAGTGACGTGGTTGGCCACTGTTCGTTTGCCGTACTTCTTGACAAGGTTGTCGGTGCGGAGCACCATCTTGCGGTCTTCAGCGGCACGCTCCTCGAGGCGTTCCACTTCTTCTTCGGCGGCTATGCCCTCGAGCACGTCGGCACTGGCGGACTCGGCGACATCGCTGATTCCGGTAATCTGCGACACCACCGACTGCTCCGAATTATCGACGAAGGGCTGCGGTATTTCGCGCTCCGACTCCTCGTTGCGGCGGAATTTGGAAATCAGACCCATTGCGAAATCAAACGGTCATAGGGCCGGGAGCCACGCCGCGCGCCGGCGAGCGGTGCAGGCGGCTCTCGATATAGTCGGTCAGCAGGTTGATGGCCACGGTGTTGCTGCCACCCTGCGGTATGATGAGGTCGGCATGGCGCTTGCTGGGTTCTATGTACTGGCAGTGCATGGGCTTGAGCACATCCTGATAGCGGTTTATCACTATCTCGGGAGTGCGGCCGCGCTCTATGCAGTCGCGGGCGATGACGCGGATGAGACGGTCGTCGGCATCGGCGTCGACAAACACCTTTATGTCGAGCATATCGCGGATGGTGGGGTCGGTGAGCACGAGTATGCCTTCTACGATAACCACGTCGCTGGGACGCACCTCGACTGTTTCGGGCTGGCGGGTGCAGGTGAGATAGGAGTAGGTGGGCATCTGAATGGTTTCGCCGCGTTTGAGGCGCTCAAGATGCTCCACAAGCAGAGTCCACTCGATAGCCGCCGGCTCGTCGAAGTTAATTTTCGAACGTTCCTCCGGCGGTATGTGGCTGGAGTCCTTATAGTAAGAGTCCTGGGGCATCACGGCAACCTCCCCGGCGGGAAGGCTGTTGATGATTTTGTTGACCACGGTGGTCTTTCCGGAGCCGGTACCACCGGCTATGCCTATGATGAGCATGGAAGATGCGTTTTGAAGTGTTTGTATGAGTGCAAAATTAGCAAAAATTTCCCACACGGCCAACCTCTTCCCGCTCTTGTGGCGTTCGGACCGATAATATTTTGTAACTTTGCGGTTACTTAGAGCCTATAGAATATGTACCGCATTATAGAGAAGGAACAATTTTCGGAAAAAGTGGTCAAGTTGGTTGTCGAGGCGCCCGAGGTTGCGCACGCCCGCCGACCGGGTCACTTCGTGATTGTACGCACCGGGGAGGGCGGCGAACGCATTCCCCTCACCATAGCCGACGCCGACACCACGGCCGGCACCATCACCCTTGTGGTTCAGAATGTCGGCGTCTCAACGGCAAAAATATGCGCGCTGGAGGCCGGCGACTCCTTCACCGACCTTGTGGGCCCGCTCGGACGCGCCACAGACGTCGGACCCCGCAACGGCACTGTGGTATGCTGCGGAGGCGGTGTGGGCGTGGCTCCCCTACTGCCCATCATCAAGGCTTTCAAAGCTGCCGGAAACCATGTGGTCAGCGTGCTGGCGGCCCGCAACAAGGATCTCATTATCCTCGAGCCCGAAGTTCGCGCCCACTCCGACGAGGTCATCGTGATGACCGACGACGGTTCGGCCGGCCGAAAGGGCCTCGTCACTGCCGGCGTTGAAGAAGTGCTCCTGCGCGGCAACGTCGCCGAGGTTGTCGCCATCGGACCGGCGGTGATGATGAAATTTGTGGCCCTGCTCACAAAAAAATACAATGTGCCCACCATCTGCTCGCTCAACACCATTATGGTCGACGGTACTGGTATGTGCGGGGCCTGCCGCGTCAACGTGGGCGGCAAGATGCGCTTCGTATGCGTCGACGGCCCCGAATTCGACGCCCATCAGGTGGATTTCGACGAGATGATAATGCGCATGAAGGCTTACGACTCTATCAACTGACCATGGAAGAAGATAAAGTGAACACTCCGGGCCGCGAGGCTGCCTGGCGCCGCGACCTCCGCGCCGCAATGCCCGCAAAGGAACGCACCGCTATTCCCCGCGCCACCATGCCGATGCTCGACGGCGCTTTCCGTATCACCAACAACGATGAGGTCAATCAGGGTCTCAGCGCCGAGCAGGCACAGCTCGAGGCAACTCGCTGCCTGGACTGTCCGGACCCCACATGCGTGCAGGGCTGCCCCGTGGGCATCGACATTCCCGGGTTTATAAAGAACATTCAGCGCGGCGACATCCCTGCGGCCTACTCCACTCTGCGGCGCACCAGCGCCCTGCCTGCCGTGTGCGGCCGCGTGTGTCCTCAGGAGCGGCAGTGCGAGAGCCGCTGCATATATAATAAGATGAAAAAGGAGCCGGTGGCCATAGGCTGGCTCGAGCGCTATGCCGCCGACACAGCCGCCGCCACGGCCGCCCCGGACCCCGAGGAGAACGCGACGCGGCCTACCCGCGGACGAGTTGCCGTGATAGGCTCGGGTCCGGCCGGTCTGAGCTTTGCCGGCGATATGGCCGACCGCGGTTATGCCGTAGATGTCTTTGAAGCCCTCCACGAAGTTGGCGGCGTGCTCAAGTACGGCATCCCCGTATTCCGCCTGCCAAACTCCGTGGTCGACACTGAGTTGGATGCCCTGCGGCGCGCCGGCGTGGTGTTCCACACCGACACCGTTGTCGGCAAGACGCTGAGCTACGACGATTTGCTCGCCATGGGCTTCCGCGGTGTTTTCGTGGCCTCCGGTGCAGGCTTGCCGCGATTCATGGGCATTCCGGGCGAGAATCTCATCGGCGTGATGAGCTCCAACGAATACCTCACCCGCATCAACCTTATGGGAGCGGGTCGTCCCGGCTCCGACACACCGGTGCTCAAGGGTCGCCGTGTGGCTGTTGTCGGCGGCGGCAACACCGCCATGGATTCAGTGCGTACCGCCCGCAGAATGGGTGCCGAGAAGGCGTTCATTGTCTACCGCCGCAGCGAAGCCGAGATGCCCGCCCGCGTTGAGGAAGTGCGCCATGCCAAGGAAGAAGGCGTTGAGTTTATGACCCTTTCGAACCCTCTGGAGTACATCGGCGACGAGCGCGGCCGCGTGGTGGCCATGCGAGTTCAGCGCATGGAACTTGGCGAACCGGATGCCTCCGGTCGCCGCAGCCCGGTGGCCATAGAAGGCGCGGTCGACACCATAGAAGTCGACCAGGTGATAGTGAGCGTCGGAGTATCGCCCAATCCGCTGGTTCCCAATTCTATCGAAGGTCTTGATGTTACGCCGCGCGGCACCTTGGCAGTCGACGACAATCTGCGCACTTCGCTGCCCCTGCTCTATGCCGGCGGCGACATAGTGCGCGGCGGCGCTACCGTGATTCTTGCCATGGGCGACGGCCGCAGAGGGGCAGCCGCCATGGCCGAAGCGTTGGAGAATCAAAACGCAAGCAAATGAAAATCATACGTCTTGTTCCCTTAGCGCTCCTTGCCCTGACCGCCTGCACAGGCAGCACTACCTCCGAACGGCCCGTGCTGACGGCCTCCGTACCGCAGATAGCGGCTTTGGTCAATGAGATTGCAGGTCCGGGGTATGAAGTGGTGAGCGTGACCGAAGGCGGCGCCGACCCCGAGTCGTTTGAACCCACGCCGTCGGTAATGGCCAAAATGGCCCGCGCCAAGGCCTTCTTCACTACGGGTACTCTGCCTTTCGAGCACTCTCTTGCAGCTTCTCTGCCCGCGGGCGCCTACGAGGTGGACCTTTCGCGCAATCTTCAGCTCATCAGCGGCACCCACGAGGACACCACCCTTACCGATCCCCACATTTGGGCTTCGCACCGCAATCTGGAGGCAATGTCCGAGGTGATAGCGGATTGGCTGGAGCAAGCCCTTCCGGACAGCGCCGAGGCTTACCGCAGCCGTGCCGAGGCTTACCGACTTCGCTGCTCGGCAGCCGCAGCCACGGCCGACTCGCTTCTTGCAGCCGCCGGGCGCCCCGCTTTCGGCGTCTGGCACCCCTCGCTGAGCTATTTTGCCCGCGACTACGGCCTGCGGCAGGTTAGCGTCGGCGCCGAACACCGCGAGATGTCGCCGCGCCGCATGCGAGCCGCCATCGACACTCTGCGGAGCGCCTCCGTGCGTATTCTTTTCTACGACCATCCCGGCCAAAGCGGCGCTGCCGGCATTGCCGCCGACGCCGGTGCCGACGCGGTGCTTCTGGAGGGTGCCCCGGCCGACTATGCGTCGTATCTCGTTGATATTGCTCGTATTATAGCAAATGGAACACTGCGCTGACCATATTCACCCCGGTCATAGCCTCCACTGCCGCTGCGGCTCGTGCGAGCCACATCCCGGCGAGCGCCGCGAGCCTCTGATTGAGCTGACCGACGTGTGGTTCTTCCGCGAAAAGCGCCCTGTGCTCAGCCGGGTGAATCTGACGGTCGACCATGGCGACTTCATAGCCATCACAGGCCCCAACGGCGGCGGCAAAACTACTTTGCTCCGGCTCATTCTGGGCCTCCTCAAGCCCGACCGCGGTGCTCTCCGATTCTTTGATGCAGCTGGCGCACCTATGCCCTCTCGACCGGCTTTCGGCTACCTCCCTCAGAAAAATGCTGTCGACGACCATTTTCCCATTACGGTGCGCGAAGTGGTTGCCAGCGGTCTGCTCGGACGCGGAGGCTCGCGCTCGGAAAATGCCGAACGTGTTGAGGACGCTTTGGAAAAAGTATGGCTTACCGACCTGGCCCACAGATCAATAGGGCACCTCTCGGGCGGCCAGCTGCAGCGCGCCCTGCTTGCCCGCGCAATAGTGAGCCGCCCGAGCGTGCTCGTGCTCGACGAGCCGCTGAGCTACATAGACCGCGCCTTCGAGGAGCAGTTATACCATATTCTTGAAGAAGAGTCGCAGCGCGCCACCATCTTGCTGGTCAGCCACCAGATGAGCCGCATAGCCGCCATGGCGGGGCGCCACATCCTGGTCGACCACACCCTTGAGGAGTGCACCCACCGCATACACTACCGCGGCGAGGAGTGATTAGTCCTCGCAGTAGTGGCGCAGCACGCGGCGGTAGGAATTGAAGATCTTGCTCTTGGACACAAAACCCACGTACACACCGTTTTCGACCACCGGAAGATTCCATGCGCCGGTGTCGTCGAAGAGTTTCATAACGGCATCCATGCTGTCGCCGATTTCGATGCGGGCGGGAGGCATCGACATGAAGGTGCTCACGCGCATGCGGCGGTAGAGCTCGGGGCGAAACATGATGTTTCGGATATCGTCGAGGAGCACAACGCCCATAAGCTCCTTCTTCTCGTTGATTACCGGGAATAGGTTGCGCTTGCTTTGGGCGATGACGTCGACCATCTCCTTGAGGGTCATTTCAGGATAGACCGGAAGGAAGTCGGTCTCTATAACATTGTTGACCTTCAGCAGAGTGAGCACAGCCTTGTCCTTGTGGTGAGTGAGCAGTTCGCCGCGCTTGGCAAGGCGCATGGTGTAGATGGAGTAGGGCTCGAAGAATTTGATGGTGCCGTAGGCTATGGTGCTGACAATGAGCAAGGGAAGGAAGAGTTCGTAACTTCCGGTAAGTTCCACGGTGAGGAAGATAGCCATCAGAGGGGCGTGCATGACGGCGCTCATTACTCCGGCCATACCGATTAGAGCGAAATTCTTGGTGCTAAGCTCATAGCCCGAAAAGAGGCCCAAATGGTTTAGGACAAATGCGAAGAGGAAGCCTGTCAGGCAGCCGACATAGAGCGAAGGCGCGAAGGTGCCTCCGACGCCGCCGGCGCCGTTGGTTGTCGAAGTGGCGAAGGCTTTGGTGAGAATCACGAGGCCGATGAAGAGAGCCAGAAACCACACCTGGTAGCGGTCGGCATAGAAAATGGAGCCGTTGACGATGCTGGAGGTGTCGCCCGCCAGAAGGCCCACTATTGCGCCGTAGCCTTCGCCATAGAGAGGCGGAAAGAGGAACACAAGCAGCGAAAGCATCACGCAGCCGATGGCAGTCTTGGCCCACGGGTTCTTGAAGCGTCTGAAAAAATTCTCCATCATATTCATGGCGCGCGTGAAATAGAGGCTCACAAAACCGCAGACCAGTCCGAGACCTATCACGTAGGGAATGCGCGAAATGTAGAAATTCTCCGTCTGCGCAAAGAAGAACTCGAACTCATAGCCGGTGTAGATATATGCTATGGTAGTGCTGGTAATGGAGGCTATAAGAAGGGGCATCACCGACACCGTAGTAAGGTCGAGCATAAGCACTTCCAGAGTGAAAAGCATGCCGGCGATAGGCGCCTTGAAGATACCGGCGATGCCGGCGGCGGCCCCGCACCCTACGAGTATCATCAAGATACGCGGGCTCATTCGGAACTGCTGGCCCAGGTTGGAGCCTATGGCTGCGCCGGTGAACACTATAGGCCCCTCGGCGCCGACCGAACCGCCGAAGCCGATGGTCACCGAGCTGGCAACTATCGAGGTGTAGATGTTGTGCGGCTTGAGCCGGCTTTTGTTCTGCGAGATGGCGTAGAGCACGCGCGTAACGCCGTGGCTGATGTTGTCGCGCACCACATATCGCACGTAGAGGGCAGTAAGAATCACACCCACTGCCGGGAGGAGGATATAGAGGTAGTTTCCGCTCTCCATATTGATGCCTCCGGTGAGCACCGTGGAGATGAAATGGATGAGAAATTTGAGCACAATGGCGGCACAGCCGCTGAAAATGCCCACAAGAAGAGCCAGCACCAGCACGAAGTTTTTCTCCTTGATATGGCGCTCGCGCCAGAGCAGAAAGCTCATGAACGCTTCTTTGAATCCTCTGTGTATCTTATTTTCAGTCATTTACAAGACTTTTAGACGCCGCGTCCGGTAAGCACTGTAGCCACCGTGTGCAGCAGTATTTTGAGGTCGATGACCATCGATACATTCTGAATGTACAACAAATCGTAGGGCAAGCGGTCCATCATTTCGTCGACGGTCGACGCATAGCCGTATTTCACCATTCCCCAGGATGTTATGCCTGGTCGCACGTGGTGAATAAGCGTGTATGCGGCTTCGCGTTCAAGAAGTTGGGCGGCGAAGTAGGGTCGCTCGGGGCGCGGGCCCACGATGCTCATGTCGCCGCGAAGCACGTTCCAGAACTGCGGCAGCTCGTCCAGGCGGTACTTGCGCAGCCAGCGTCCCGTACGAGTTATGCGCGGGTCATTCTCGCTGGAGAGCATGGGGCAGCCGTTTTCCGCATCCGTGCGCATTGTGCGGAATTTCACTATGTTAAACGGGTGCCGGTGCAAGCCCAACCGTTGCTGGCGGTAGAACACAGGTCCGGAGGAGTCCAACCGAATCGCCACGGCCAGAACAGCCAACAGCGGACTGAGCACGATAAGAGCGGCCCCCGAAAGGGCTATGTCGGCAAGACGCTTGAAGTTGGCCGTCAGCGGCGCCACGTGCACCGAAGCCACGTCGACCACGGGGTCGGGGCGCACTGCGCTCAGGCGCGGCCGCATGGCCATCATGCCGGTGCCTATGCCGAAGGCATAGACGGGCATCTCAAGCCGGTAGAGGCTGTTCATAAGGGCGGTATTGCGCAGCAACTCCATGTCGGCCAAAGGTATGAAAATGGCCTGTATATGCTCTTTTTCGCAAATTTCCGCGAGCTTGCCCCTGAAGTCCGGCAGACCCGGGGCGCGGACGCCTTTTCCGCCGCTGAAGGTGCCGACCAGCTTGTAGCCCAACTCGGTTGCCGACCGCTCCATTCCGACGAGGGTGCGGCTCTCCGGTTGGCCGGGCAAGTAGAGGAGAGCGTGGCGCTGAAGCGCCGCCGGGCTCGGGTGCGCATTCCGCCAGGCCCGCAGCAGCAGGCGCGCCGCTGCCACCGGCACGAAGAGGCAGCCGAAGAGGATGAGAAGGATTTCGTAGTTGGTGAGGCGCTCCGGAACTTTGTCGTTGAGCAACACGGTGAAGAAAATGCCCAAGGTACCCACAGCAGATACCCCGACGGCATTGAGCGTCATATCAAGGCGCGAAACAGAGGGGATGGAGCGGTTCCGGTAGCATCCGCAGAAAGCGTACATCAGCAGCATGCATGCCGGCACAACCACCTGACCCATGAGTACTATCGGCGTGCGCAGCCACCAGCCCAACTCGGTTTCGTAGTCGCCCGGCAAGCTGTAGAAGCGGATAATATTGAACACAAACCACCCCAACGCCACTGCCACGAGGTCGGTGACTAAGGCAGCTCGCGCGCTGCGGCGCGGCCGACGGTCGGGGAGGGGTGCTATATTCACGGGCGCAGTATTTTAAATTCGCCGCCGGCACCGAGCCGCATCACCGTGGAGGCGGCAGCCGGCTTGGTTTCGTCGCGACGGCTGGTGCATATGTAGTCTACGGCGGAGCGAACTTCGTCGGATATTTCGGCAAAGGTGGCCGGAGTGGGCTTGCCGGAGATATTTGCGGATGTGCTCACAAGGGGCGCACCGAAGGCACGGCAGAGGGCGGCACTGAATTCTTCGGTGGTGAGGCGCACTCCCAGGCTGCCGTCGTCGGCCAGCAGGGCCTCCGCAAGGCGCGCACCGGGAGCGGGACGGTCGTAGACTATTGTCAGAGGCCGCTCGGAGTATTCTATCAGACTGTAGGCTACGTCGGGAATTTCGTCGACGGTGCGTTCGAGCTGAGCGAGGCTGCCCACCAGGGTGATGAGAGCTTTGGAGTCGGCACGCTGCTTGATTTTGAACACTTTGGCCACAGCCTCGGCATTGCGGGCGTCGCAGCCAATGCCCCACACGGTGTCGGTGGGATAGAGGATTACGCCGCCCTTGCGGAGAACGGCCACGGCTTGTCGGATATCGTCGGCGTAGTCGTTCATACCAATTTCTTGGGCTTTGTGGCCTGAAAATCCTTGATGTAGATTGGAGTTGAGTAAGCGGTGTCCACGAAGTTTCCGCGAGAGTAGGCAAGATCGGACAATGCGGCCATATTCATAGCCAGCGGCTCGATGTTTGGCACGAAGAGGGCCTGCGGGCAGTTTTCGAAGAAGGGGCGGGCTTTCTCGGCACCGCTGCCGAAGAAGGCCAGCGGTCGCCCCGTGGCGCGGAGTTCGGCATAGGAATTTTCGTCGAGGATGAGCGCCTGAGGTTCCATCACGGGCTGCAGGGCGATATCGTAGGCCCCGGTGTAGACTTCCATGCGGCGGGCGTCGACCATGGGTATATATATTGTGTCGGGGTCGGCGAGGTCGGCCTCAAAGAGAGCCGTGGCCGCCAGCAGCTCCAGCGTGGGAATGCCTATAAGAGGTATCTCAAGCGCGTAGGCAAGACCTTTGGCCTCGCTCAGACCGATGCGCAGGCCGGTGTAGCTGCCCGGACCGAGGCTGACGGCAACAGCGTCGGGCTTGATCGAATGTTCGCTGCAAAAATCCAGACAGTCTTTAAGATAACCGCTCAGCAGGGCGGCATGGTTGCGGCCCTTGAAGTCCTCGCGGTGCACGGGAACCAGACCGTCGGAAGTAACGGCCGCCGAACATACGCTGCCGGAGGTCTCGATGTTTATAATAGTAGCCATTGTGGATTCACACTGTACTCGTTAATGCCCTTAGCGGGTCACGCAGGGGCAAAGTTACAAAATTTTCCGCCAATTCTTGGTGCCGACGCCCGAAAATGTTGTAACTTTGCACCTGCGAAGCGTCCCCGCACTCATTTTTCTTAACTCTGACATTATGCTACTCTCGATGACAGGGTTCGGCAAAGCTACGGCATCTACCCGGACCAAAAAGATATGTGTGGAGATAAAATCGCTCAACTCCAAGCAACTCGACCTCAATGTGCGCTGCCCGTACTACTTCCGTGAGCACGAAATGGAACTGCGCCAGGCAGTGGGCCGACGCGCCGAGCGGGGCAAAATCGACCTCAACATAACAATGGAAAACCTCGCCGGTGCTGACTGCACCCCCGGCGCGCATCTCGACGTGCCCCTGCTCAAAGCATATCTTGCTCAGGTCAAGGAGGCTTGCGCGCAGCTTGGAGTGGCCGAACCCGACGACGTGATGAGTCTGCTGATGCGTATGCCCGACGCCGTGCGTACCGACAACGCCGACACCGCCGACGCCGACGACACTGCCGCTCTCGACGGCGCCCTCGAGCTCGCCATAACCGGCCTGCTCGACCACCGCCGTCAGGAAGGGCTCGCCCTGGAGAAATTCTTCCGCGCACGCATCGACGCCATATCCGACCTCCTTGCCGGCGTGGAGCCCTTCGAGGCCGAGCGTGTGCCCAAAATTCGTATGCGCCTCGAAGAGAACATTTCCAAAATACCCGCTGTGGAGTTCGACAAGGGGCGCCTGGAGCAGGAACTAATCTTCTACATCGAGAAACTCGACGTCAACGAAGAGAAACAGCGCCTGCGCCGTCACCTCGACTACTTCCTCGAAACCATGGATGCCCCCAACCCCGGACAGGGAAAGAAACTCGGCTTCATCGCTCAGGAAATGGGACGCGAAATCAACACTCTCGGCTCAAAGAGCAACCATGCCGACATGCAGGCCATCGTGGTTCGCATGAAAGATGCCCTGGAGCAAATCAAGGAGCAGGTGCTCAACGTGATGTAGCCCACTCGGGAGGAACAGTGAACCTCCCTTTGCATCAAGGCGTTTTAATATTACAACTATTAAAATGCCTATAAGATGAAAAAATTCTTTCCTCTGCTTGCGGCGCTCGTGATGTTCCTCACGGGCTGCTCGCCGTTTACTCTGGTCAACAGCGAGACCTACAACAACGCCGACCTGGCCGATTACTCCACTTTCCGCATCGTCACCCCCGCCGACGGCCGTATGATTCCCGGAATGCAGTCTGTGACGTACTACAACATCGCGGCAGCCATCCGCGAGCAAATGCTCGAACGCGGCTACACCGAAGACCCCAACTCGCCTCTGCTGATCAACATCGGCCTGACAATCCATAAAGAGATAGCCACCGAACCCGCTCTCCCTCCGGGCTACACTCCCTATTCCGGCCCCTACTTCAACGGCTACTATCCTTTCTTCATGTATCCGCGCAACCTCTACTGGAGCAACTACTACTCCAATGCCCAGGTCATCACCGGTATATATAAAGAAGGCGTCCTGACAATGGATATGGTCAACATCGACACCAAAACGCCACTCTACTCCGCTTCCGTATCTACTATCCTCGAAAACGGCCAGAGCCAGTTCCGAAACCTCAAGGGAATCGCTGAAGCCGTGCAGACACTTTTCTCAAAGTATCCCGTACCGCTGCTGCCTCAGTACCGCAAAAACTGACAGTCGCCGTTTTTTCTTTGTTTTTTCTTTGAGGCTTGATGCAGAGCCGGCGAGAACTTTTATTTGGAGAAACCAAAGAGAATTGTTAACTTTGCGGCTGATATGCGCATGTGGCGTAATTGGTAGCCGCGTTAGACTTAGGATCTAATGTCTTCGGACGTAGGGGTTCGAGTCCCCTCTTGCGCACAAAAAAGCCGACCTCACCGGGTCGGCTTTTTTCATTGTTTCCGCCAAGGAAGAATGCTTGGGCGCTCGACGAGGGCTGAAGTCCTCGCTCCATATCTCCTGCATCCGCTTTTGGATTACGCGCGGTGGGGCATGTGGAGGCGGTTCATTATCTTGGCGGTGAAGAAGTTGACCAGTATCCCGACTACCAATGCCGAGAAGACAGTACCTTCGCGCACGCCGACCACGGCGCCGCTGAAGGCCAGCGAGGCTGCCACAGCCAATAATACCAAGGTAACGTCGAAGCACACTTTTGTGCGACCGAAGTTCCAGCCGTGTGCGCGGCAGGCGTACTTCACGAATCCTTCGGCGCTCATCACGGCCACATTGGGTCTCAGCTCAAGGACTACGCCGAACGACTGCACCAGGCAGCCTGCAACGAGCAGCCCCCACGCCCAGGCGTAGCCTTCCGGCGAAAGCCATGTGGTGAGAGCCATATTCACGTCCAGGAAGATGGCGAAGATGAGCGAGAAGGGAATTTGGAGGAGAATCTCCACGCTGTCGCGGCGCGAGCGGTCGTGGCGTATGAACCAGAACTGACCCAGGATGAGGAGCATATTCAGCCCGAAAGTGGCCATACCGAGCGTGACGGGTGTATAGACGCTCATCACGTAGTTCAGACTGGAGATGGGCGACGTACCCAGCGCAGAACGGATAATGAGCACCACGCCGAGGGTAAGAAAGTAGAGGCCGGCAACGAAGGTGCCGTATTTTGCAAACGTCTTGTACATAAATATATTGAAAACCTGAAAGCCGCGGCATCCCGTCGCGGTGATGCAAAATTACAAAATAATTCGCATACGGGCAAAAGAAAACCCGGCCGCAAGGGGTCGCAGCCGGGTTTTCATTATGAACTCATTTAAACTTATTCCCAAATGTTAAAAACTCATCTTTTTTGTAAATCATTTCGGTCTTTTTCGGTTATTATGGAACCCCATAACGCCCTCAAAAGCCTTATGATTTCCTAAAAAATCTTTCGTTTTTACCTATTTGCGAAAAGTTTAAACGAGTTCTATATCAGGCGAGTGCCGAATGTCAGCGCACTGCAATTTTTGCGGTGGCGGTAGCGGTGCCGTTGGAGGCGCGCACGATGTATACGCCGGCGGCAAGACCGGCGGTGCTCAGAGCGTCGGCACCGGCGGCAACCTTGGTGCCGGCTACGGTGTAGAGTTCGAGGGCGCAGCCTGCAGCGGTGACTTCGCTGCCGTTATAGCGGATTGCGATGGCGGCGTCGGCCACTACAGAGGAATCAATACCGGAAACTTCGGCGTTGACGGTGCCCTGCACTGTGGTGCCGAGCACGCCGACGGTGAACTCGGAGGAGCCTTCGGCGATGGCCTTCATCTCGATGGAGAGCACGTTGTTGACAACGGAGGCCGCGCCGGTCATTTCAACCTTGGCCATGTCGTAGTCCATGGTGAAGTCGCCCAGAACGTCGTCGAGGGTGAGTTCGCTGCGATCGAGCAGGCGCACTACGATATTGAAGGTTTCGCCGACTATAGTGTTGATTTGGGCGGTTTCGATGATGGCAGCGGTTTCGAAGTGGAGTTTCGGCGTCCATATGCTCTGCAGGTTCCAGGGATTCTCGGTGTCGGTGCCGAACTTGAAGCCCAGACCTTCCATGAATTCCTGCTCCAGCTCCCAGCGGCTCTTGGAGAGGCCCTCGGTGGAGGTGTGAGCGTCGTCGATGGTGTTTTGGATGATTTCGAGGTCGGAAATCACATAGTTGTCGGCCAGGCCGGCTTCGGGGAGAACGGGGTCGGTGGAGTAGATGGGTTCCCATTCGTCGTCGTAGCCGACAACGTCGGGTTCGTCGTTGCCGCGCGACCAACCCACGATGCGGTGAGCGGAGTCGAAAGCTCCGGCATATGCGGGAGTGCCAAGTTTGGAGGGATCGACGGTGATGCTTTCCAGCCCTACGAAGTTGCCGCTGATGATGACGTTGACATCTTCTTTTGCCGAGGAGGCCAGCGAGCCTACGATGCCGCCCACGCAGTAGCCCTGCCAGCGGTTTGCACCGGTTGCGGTGATGGTGCCCTCGACGTGGTTGCGGCTCACGGGAGCGCGGTTGGAGGAAGCCACGATGCCGCCTATGGTGTGGGAGGCGGTAAGGTTGGCGTTGACGTGGCAGTCGGCCACGGTGCCGTCGGTGTGCATGGATGCGGTGATGCCGCCGACTTCGCTTTCGCCGGTGATGGAGCCGGTGAATGCGGAGGCGATGACGTTTGTGCCGGTCATCATGCCGCCGATGATACCGCCGGCCTTACCTTTGGGGAAGTTGATGACGGCTCCGGCAACCTGGCTGGCCGTGATGGCCGAGTTGAGAGTGCCGCGGCCCAAAAGCGAACCGAATACGTCGTCGAAGTCGGCGCTTTCGGCTTTGAGACCGAACACGTGGACGTTGTCGACAGTGGTGCCCTGAGCTTCGCCGACAAGTAGGCCGGTGTAGCTGAAGGTGGAGCCGGCGGGAAGCACGGCGGCGTCGACGAAGGTGAGGTTTTTGAAGGAGGCGCCGGCCACGGAGTTCTTGAAGATGCCCCGGCCGGTGATGGTGAGGTTGCGCACCGTGTGGGCAGCGCCGTCGAGGGAGCCGCTGAAGGTGGGAATGGTCACGAAGTCGAGGCCGCCGCAGTCAATGTCGTTTGCGAGGCGGTAGTTGGCGGCAGTGTTGAACTTCATCTGCTGGAGGTCGCCGGCGGTGGCGATGAGATAGGGGTTCTCGGCGGAGCCGTCGCCACCGGCGAACTTGGCCAGAGGGAGGTCGTAGAACTCGGTGGTGAGAACATCGTCGGCGCCGCGGAAGCTGACGAGCAGTTTGGGGTCGGAGGTAGCAAGCAGACCGACGTTGAGCAGGGTGCCCTTGGTGGCGTCAGGCTCGATGGTGAGCATGGGTTCGCTCTCGGGGGCAATGACGAGGAGTTCCTCCTGGGTGGCGGAATTGTCGGCGGTGATGTAGCGCTTCACCAGGAAGAGGTATTCCTGAGCCTCGTCGGTGTTGAAGAGGTAGGGATTGAGTGCGGAGGCGGAGATATACACTTGAGCCACCGCCACATTCTTGCCCAGGTTGATGCGGTCGATGCGGTCGAATGCGCCGTCGCCGTTGATCCAGCCCACTTCGTGGAAGGTGTCCCCGTTGGCGTCGGTGGAGGCGGAGTTGAGCGAAGCGGCATAGAGGATGCCCTTGGCGGTCTTGACGCGCTCCAGGGATGTGGAGATGGTCTTGTTGTCCAGGCGGTGGGCAATGGTGAGTGCGGTGGTGCCGGAGTAGAGGTCTACGAAGTCGTAGGTATAAGAGCTGCCTTCGTTGTAGATGAACATGGCCTGGGGTTCTTCGCCGGCGATGTCGTTGAGGAGGAGGTAGCTTTCGGTCTTTTCGGCAAGGGTCATGATGCGGTTGCCGGTGGCGTCGTAGACGTAGTAGGACTCGATGTACTGGTCGTCGTTGAGCGAGCTGTAGTCGGCGGCCGTGATGACGAAGGCCGGAGTGCCGTCGGTGGTGTAGTGGCCGAAGTCAACGTCGCCGTCGTACATCAGCGAGCCTACCGAATAGAAAGTGCAGAGGATCTGCTCGTCGACGTTCTGAATGGTGGGAATCGACACGGAGGCGATTTCAGTCATTTCCGACGACCATGCCGAGGGCACCTGGCGCACCTTGACGATGAGGTGGTTATCCTCGGTGACGTCTTCATTGCCGCTCATGCCGGAGGGGTCGACGAAGAAGGACTTCTCGTACTCCGAAGTAATGAAGGTGAGCTTGCCGTCCTTGACGCAGGAGATGAAGTAAGGGTTGCTCATGGCGTCGCCGGGAAGGCGCACGTTCTGAAATTCGGTGACGTCGAATACGGAGGGCCCGCCGCTCCAGCCTGCTTTGGAGTAGGTGGTTACGATGTTTTTGATGGTGGCGAGGTATTCGATGTAGTCGCTGTAGTCGTCGATGCTGCCTGCTGTTTCGTCGACGTAGCTGATGTAGAAGTTTTCACTCCAGGAGTCGGTGGCGGTGTTGACGGCGCTCACGGGCATACCGGGAATGGTCATAAGAATTTCGTCGGTTCCTTCCTCGGTCTTGTTGCCGCCTACGGAGTAGACGTTGGTGCGCACGTTGACGTAGGGATATTCAAGGAGTTCTGCCTTGTTCATCACCAGAGTTACGGTGATTTCGGGGTTTGCGTTGGTGTTGTAGAACTTCTTGCTGACGGTTGTGCCTAGAGCCACTTCAGCGGCGCGGGTTTCGCCTTCCTCGAGGCGGATTACGTCGTGTACCTTTCCTACTTCCTGGAAGTTGTTGTCGTAGATGGTATATGTGAAGGCTGTTATGCGCTTTTCGGTTGCGTAGCCGCCGGGGAGTTCGATTTCTTCAACCTCAGTGTCGCCGGTGGCGAACCATACTGAGCCATCGGGGCCGTTGAGGAAGAGGATGTTGTTCGACTGGAGCGAGAGCGACGGTGTGGCTGCCGCTACGCCTTGAGGTGCCGAAAACTGTGCCGGAGGTGTGGTCTTTGCCACCAGCGCATGGCTCAGCGGGTTCGCCGCATATCGCTGCTGAACCGGGGAGGACGCTGCCTGCCCTGTGGCTGCGAGAGCCACAAACAGCGCCGGAAGTAAAATTTGTTTCATCTGTGTATGGGAAATGTTTGATTGGTTTTCCAAATTGATTGACTTTGCGCGAATTTCCTATCGCGCCCGCAAAAATAGTCATTTCCACATAATATATGAGCATAGCAAGTTCGACGAACGGAAAGATTAATTTTATTTAACTAAATAATCCGCCTTTTAAAGAAAAATGGCCGAAAACCGTAGGTTCAACTGGCAAGTGCAAAATTAGCGATTTGTTTGAAGAACTCGTCTTTCGGAGTGGAAAAACCGAGTCTT
>ENA-ORLW01000061-ORLW01000061.1-human-gut-metagenome-genome-assembly--contig:-NODE-61-length-147855-cov-5.120762_pt1 | contig 147855 bp, 140 predicted proteins | sample MGYA00243017_ERZ508829 | MGnify/ENA primary metagenome ERZ508829 (study PRJEB26277, sample SAMN04329776) | human gut metagenome | biome: human-associated habitat | host: Homo sapiens | place: USA...
CTCTACAATCATACTAACATTTAACCGCCCTTATGTCAAACATATATTCTATTTTCAATGACCTCGCAAAATCCGAATTGATTTGCTTTTCCTTTCCTTTTATTCGCAGCTGTATTTTTAATCCAAACCCAGCATTTTTTTCAGTTCCTGCAGTTCCTTCGCTGCCTCCGCATCCAGTTTCATAATTTCATCCATGATCTCTGATGTTGGTGGATATTCCACTGGGATATATTCGATCTCCTTGTACTTGTTGATTGAAAGATCATAGGCATTGTCCACGATCTCCTGCTTTGGCACAAGGAACGATTTTTCGGTTCTTTTCCGCTCTTTTTCGTCTTCTCTGTGGCGGAAGCGGTTCAATATATCCGGAATATCATTTTCTTCCATCGGTGTCCGCTTATCGTCCAGGCTGTGTCCATCTGCCTGCATATCATAAAACCACACATCATCGGTTCCACCATAGTTAGTCTTGGTAAATACCAGCACCGCCGTAGACACCCCGGCGTATGGCTTGAACACTCCGGACGGCATCGAGATCACCGCCTCCAGTTTCTGATTTTCCACCAGTTCCTTACGGATGTCTTTATGTGCCTTGGACGCACCAAAAAGCACTCCATCCGGGACGATACAGGCACAGCGGCCGCCTACCTTTAACATCCGCACGAACAACGCCAGAAACAGCAGTTCCGTTTTCTTTGTCTTGCATTTTTTCAAAAGATCTGCCGATACGATCTCAGCATCCAGGCTGCCCTTAAAAGGTGGATTGGCCAGAATCAGTGTGTACTTGTCCTGATCCGGGTTCTGGTCTGACAGACTGTCCCGGTACTCGATCGTCGGGCTCTCCACTCCATGAGTCATCATATTCATGGCTCCGATACGGAGCATGGTGCGGTCCATGTCATATCCATAAAACATATGGTTCATGAAATGATCTTTTTTCTCCCTGTCAAAAAAGATCTCATCCTTTTTATTCTTATGCAGATATTCCCCGGATTCCACCAAAAATCCTGCCGTACCGCAGCTTGGATCACAGATCATATCATCTGCCTTGGGATCCATCATCTCCACCATCATTTTTATAATATGGCGCGGGGTACGGAACTGGCCATTTACTCCTGCTGTAGCCAGTTTGGACAAAAGGTACTCGTACACATCTCCTCTGGCATCCGTTTCTTTCAATTTGTCCATTTGTGCATAAAGCTCGTCCATGGCATCCACCACCTTGGACAGCATCAACGGCGTAGGCAGTTTGAAAATAGCATCATCCATATATTTGGAATATGCACTTTCCTTGCTGTTGTGCAGATTCTTAATAAATGGAAAGACCATTTCCTGCACCACCGCATACATGCGCTCAGCCGGATAATCCCGAAAAACCGACCATTTTAACTGGGATCCTTCCACCACTCTGTCACCGATCTGCACTTCCCCGGCAAAAATACTGTTGTGCGGCAGTCCCAGCATGGCACTTTCCTTTGCTCTGGTATTGTCCGTCTCATCCAGATCATGGATAAACATAAGGTAGGTCATCTGCTCAATCACATCCAGCGGATTCGTCAGACCTCCTGTCCAGAAAATCTCCCACAAACTGTCTATTTTGTTCTTTAATTCACCCGTTATCATATCTTGTACTCCTTCTATTAAGTAATCTATTTCCTCAAGTATATCATATACCCACATTTGACGCCATTCAAATACTGTGATATTTTTATTTATAACAATATCAGGAGGTTTTCTTATGAATGTAATGCCTGTAGATCAGTTGATTATAGAAGTAACTAAAATATGCAAAAAAAATGGCGTGAAACGACTGGACCTTTTTGGTTCTTTCGCCACAGGGACTGCCACTCCTACCAGCGACATTGACTTTGTTGTTTATGGATGTGATGACATTATGCAGTTGGAATACGATCTTTCCACCATTGACACCCTGCGCAAAATCGACATCTTTGACCACGATGAAATTCACAACAAATATTTATTGGAGGATATAGAAAAATATGGAAAACAAATTTATTAACCGCTACAACACCTTTTGCAAAAGTCTTCAAAATCTTGAAAAAAGTAAGACGGCTGATCCCAAAGCAGCATTTGTTTTGGAAGGAACCGTCTTGAATTTCAGTCTGACTTTCGATATTTCCTGGAAAGTCATGAAAGATATTTTAATTAAAAAACTTGGCATCCTGGATTTTGCCATTGGCTCACCACGGGAAACCCTTCAGCAGGCATTTACCAACAAACTCATTCAAGATGACCGCTGGCTGCAAATGCTTCGTCTGCGCAACCGGCTGGCTCATGATTACGACGGCAGTTACGCCGCTGCCAGCTTTTCAGAAATCATAGATGTATATTACCCTCTCTTTGTCCAGTTCAAAGAAGCAGCAGCCAAGTACTACCATTCCTGACTTTCCTACTTCTTCTCCACTTTTCCGCTCAAGAACTCATGGCTGTAGGTTCCTGTTTTCTGCTGTTCTTTATTTCTGGTTGCCAGGAGGATCCGGTTGCCGGTAACTACCGTTCCGATATACTCATCATCGTTGGATGGATCGTCATAATAAGTGAGAAGCTGTCCATCCTCTGTCATAACCTTCAGGCTCTTGCCCTGTTTTCTGTCATACTCACGGTAGTATCCGGAGGCATCAAAATATGCGATCACATCGGAATTACCATACATCACAGCGATACCAAAAGAATCTTCCATGATCTTTTTCGCTTTATCTGCCAGTTTTTCTTTCGTTCCATCGGCATTGATGGCTACACTCCAAAGAGTTGCTGTGTCATTTTTCTCCACCGAAATAAACACTTCCGTTGCACTGACATACAAAAGGAATTTCTCGCCGTCTTTCGGCAGTCCCAGACTTTCATAAGTATATTCTGTCTTGCCGCCTCCGGTGGCTATGGCTACAATGCCCTCGTCACTGCCTTCCTTGCTGTTGCTTTCGTAACGACAGTTCTCACTGCAGAATGTGTATCGGCGGCACAGCTCTTTCCGGTCTGAATCCTTGGAATTTGATATCGCAGAAGCACTGACCGCACTGCCGGTGGCTGTATCCGCAGAGCCGCTGGAATTTTTCTCGATCCAGTACTGCTGCATCTTCTTCATATTCTCGAAGAAATGGCCGCTCCACCGGTCAAACAGCAAGCGGATCTCCTTACTTTCCTCTGTCTTTCCGGTGGCTGTATCTTTATATTTTGCCTTGGCCGTTATTACATAATATTCAATGTCGTCCCCTTCTTTTTCCGGTTTGCCATCTGCCCGCTGCAGATCCACAGCCTCTACAAACTCTGCTTTGTCTGTACCGGACTGGGTAAGATCCTTTTTGTGGTCCTCAAAGTACACTCTCACATTTTCTGTAGCCATCACCGTCATATAACGATAATATGGGTAAAACTGATGACCCAGAGTGAAGATAAGGCACCCTGCCACCAATGTTCCCAGACGGATCAGCCACCGTGCTACTTTCCTTTCATGAAGCCATTTTTTGTCCACGGCCCAGAACCAGAATGGACATACCAGAATGGCCGCAATGACAAACGGCCAAAATGTATCCATCACGATAATGTACATGACTGCGTACAACATAACAATAAAACTATACAAACTAATCAGCGCACCTGCAATCTTAGATGCCAATGCTCCTAACTTCATTCCTTTGTTTCCTCCTGAATTTTTTCTCCAAAATAAGAATCCAGTATGTCACACACCTGACCTACCAGTTCGATACATGGTCTCTTCTTGTAGTACTCTTGGGTTCTCGGCTCCGGTGCCGTTCCCTCTGCATATTTAGGATGTACCTTGGACACATCTCCATCCAGTCCCAGAAGCTGGCCACAGATCAGACTGCCGTTTTCCTCTTCAAACTGAGCCGCCAGTTTCTGCACCACATCATAGTTATTTTTCTTGGATTCCCGGTCAGACGGGTCAGCACTACCCGTCAGGGCACCTGCCACCATAAACATACCGGACACGGCACCGCACACCAGCCGCAGCCGTCCCATGCCGCCGCCAAAGGACTGCCCTGCTTTCATCAGTTCATCCTCCGGCATATCAAACAGATCGCTGTAAGCCCGCAGCACCGACTGGCTGCAGTTAAATCCCTGCTTAAAATAAGCCATTGCCTGCTCTCTTCTTGTCATATCAAACACTCTCCTTTATTGGTATCAGATCGTAAGATCCCGAATATGCTTTATCCCAACCAGTTTCACACCCTCCAGTGGAACAGTCCCGGCCTTTACAATGGCCTGGCGGTTGGCCTCCGGCAAAATAATCGTGGTATAACCGGTTTTCAGTGCCTCCTGCACCCGCCGTTCCGCCTGGGACACCGCCCGGACTTCTCCTACCAGGCCCACTTCTCCAAACAAAACCGTGTGGGCATCCAGACTCCGTCCGTAATGACTGGAGATCAAAGCTGCCACCAGCGCCAGGTCCAGTGCCGGTTCCACGATCCGCATGCCTCCTGCCACATTCACATAAGCATCACAGGTTCCCAGATGCAGTCCCATTCGTTTTTCCAGCACTGCCATCAAAAGGTTCACCCGGTTATAATCCGTTCCTACCGCCGTTCGCCTTGGCATAGGGAAACTGGTCTGACACACCAGCGCCTGCACCTCGATCAAAAATGGTCTGCTGCCTTCCATGGTGCACACCACTACTGAACCGGCTTCATTCTCCAGCCGCCCCTGCATCAGATACTGGGACGGATTAGGGACCTCTACCAGCCCCTGGTTTCTCATTTCAAATACACCTACTTCGTTGGTGGAACCAAAACGGTTTTTTACCCCTCGGAGCATCCGGTACATAGCGGTTTTGTCCCCCTCAAAATACAGTACCGTGTCCACCATGTGCTCTAGCATCCTGGGACCGGCCACATTTCCTTCCTTGGTCACATGCCCCACGATAAAAATAGCAATATTTTTACTTTTGGCCAGATGCAGCAAAGTAGATGTGATCTCCCGGACCTGACTGACGCTTCCCGGTGCCCCATCTATACTGTCCTCCATAATAGTCTGGATGGAATCTACTACCATAACGGTTGGCTGTACTTCATCCACCCAGCGGAGAATACTTCCCATAGAAGTCTCCGACAGCAGGTACAAAGAATCTGTAAAATCACCGATCCGCTCAGCACGCATCTTGATCTGTCTGGCGGATTCTTCTCCCGACACATACAATACTTTTTCTTCTTTTTGGGACAGAAGACGACAGGTCTGCAAAAGCAATGTGGACTTGCCGATTCCCGGATCGCCGCCTACCAGAATCAGTGATCCCGGCACGATACCGCCGCCTAACACCCGGTCCAGCTCCTTCATGCCGGTCTCTCTTCTCGTCTCCTGCTGGGTCTCGATCTCGTTGATCTTCTCCGGCCGGTTATCCGACAGTGCCGTCCCCCGGCTGCGGACCGCCTTTTTTCCGCCGGTAACCGACAAAGCCTCTACCAGCGTGTTCCACTGGTGGCATCCGGGACACTGCCCCTGCCACTTGGAAACCTCCGTTCCACATTCCTTACAGAAAAAAATTGTCTTTTCTTTTGCCATTCTAGTCCCCCTATATAAGTAATGGGAGCACCGGCCAATCCTGCACCGGTGCCCCCGACATAATATTACAAAATTTTTAGCACTTGATTACCTTGACGCTTGCCTTGCTTCCCTCGTCCAATTCCAGGCTTGCATTCAGCTTGCCTCCCAGATTCGTCGGGATGCGTCCTGCAGATACACCATTTACTACCAATTTATACTCGGTAGAAGGTTCCATCTCCAGAGTAAAACTAATGTCCCCTGCTGCTTCCACCTCAAATTCAGCTACTTCTTTGTTGCCTCTGAAATTCGTAACAGCAGATCCCGGAACTGACTCATATACCATAGTTCCGTTCTTCTCCAATCGTGTAATCTCATTAAAAGTCTTAATCTTGTAAGAGGCTCCCTCAAATGGAAAATCTGCTTTCTTTGTCTTTGTGTCCAGCAAATAATTGCCAAAACTCAGTGTTCCATTATCCTCTTTGCGGATCAACTCTTCTACAACGCTCATTATAATGTCCTCCTTCGTCATTTACACGGTATCTTCTCCCCTGCCCCTGCAGTGAAAAAGTTCTGTTTTCTTACTTACAAGTATACAATAACTGCCTGTAATTTGCTATACATTTTTTGTGAATTTTTTCGTAACCACCCGCTCTTTTTCCCCGTCTTTTTCAAGTACAGCTTCCACCGCATCTCCCATGCGCACCTCGCCGACTATAACCGATTCTGCCAGCACATCTTCCAGTTCTGTCTGCATGGCACGGCGGATCGGCCGGGCACCATAATCCTTGTCAAAACCTTTTTTTGCGATAAAATCAACGACTTCTTCTGTCACCGTCAGATCCATATCCATCTGCTCTTTGACACGCTTCACAAAGCCCTGGATCATAATCTGTGTGATCTGGTGGATGTGGTCTTTGTTCAGAGCATGGAATACGATCATCTCATCCACACGGTTGATAAATTCCGGCTTAAAAATGTGCCGTACTTCTTCCATAACACCCGCCTTCATTTTTTTGTGGTTTTCTTCCTCGCTGGTCTCCTGGCCAAATCCCAGTGTCTTCGGGGAAATGATCCGGCTGGCTCCGGCATTGGAAGTCATGATAATAATGGTGTTTTTAAAATCTACCCTTCGTCCCTGAGCATCGGTAATATGTCCATCTTCCAACACCTGTAAAAGCATGTTAAACACATCCGGATGTGCCTTCTCAATCTCATCAAACAAAAGCACGGAATACGGCTTTCTTCTCACCTTTTCACTAAGTTGTCCGCCCTCTTCATATCCTACATATCCCGGCGGGGATCCGATCATCTTGGAGACGCTGGCCTTTTCCATATACTCCGACATATCTACCCGGATCATATCTTTCTCTGATCCAAATACCGCCTCTGCCAGTGCTTTACTAAGTTCGGTTTTTCCCACACCGGTAGGTCCTAAGAACAGGAAAGAACCGATCGGGCGTTTCGGATCCTTCAGACCCACTCGGCCCCGGCGGATGGCTCTGGCTACTGCCGTTACCGCCTCCGACTGACCTACCACTCTCTGATGGAGAATGTTCTCTAATTCCTTCAGCCGCTGCATCTCTTCTGCTGCCAGCTTCTGTACCGGAATATGAGTCCACTTGGACACGATCTGTGCAATATCTTCTTCTTTGATTACATCCGAAGCTTTTTTCTCCCTGCGGGCTTCCTTTTTGTACTCTTTCTCCAGTTTTTCCTGCAGTGCCTTTTCCTGGCTGCGTACTTCTCTGGCCAGATCCAGATCCCCTGCGATCAACGCATTTTCTCTGGCATCATATAATTCCTGTTTCTGCTTTTCCCATGCCTTGATCTTGTTATCTTTACTTACTGCCTTTTTCAGACGGTAGCTGGCACAGGCCTCGTCGATGAGGTCGATGGCCTTGTCCGGCAGATACCGGTCATTCAGGTAGCGGACAGAAAGCCGCACCGCTGCCTCCAGTGCTCCATCATCAATCTTCACGCCATGATACTCCTCATAACGGGAACGAAGCCCCTTTAACATACCGATAGTCTGGGCTTCGTTAGGTTCCTCAATGGTCACCGGCTGAAAACGGCGCTCCAGTGCCGCATCCTTCTCAATATGCTTGCGATACTCTTCTCTTGTGGTGGCACCGATCACCTGGATCTCGCCTCTGGCCATGGCCGGCTTCAATATATTGGAGGCATCAATGGCCCCTTCGGCTCCGCCGGCTCCAATCACCGTATGGATCTCATCAATAAACAAAAGGACATCCCCACATTCTGTGGTCTCACGGATAGCCCGTTTGATCCGCTCTTCAAACTCTCCACGGTACTTAGAACCTGCCACCATGCCCGACAGATCCAGCGTAAGGACCCGCTTGTCTGCCAGTGTTCCCGGCACCTCGCCCTCTACAATACGCTGTGCCAGTCCCTCGGCGATGGCAGTTTTACCTACTCCCGGTTCACCGATGAGACATGGATTGTTCTTAGTTCGTCTGCTGAGGATCTCAATCACCGAATCGATCTCTTCTTCACGATTCAAAACCGGATCCAATTTTCCCTCTTTGGCATACTCGTTGAGATTTCTTGTATACTGTTTCAGCATAGGAGTTTTGTTATTTTTACTGCGTTTTTTTCCGCGGCTTGCCACCAGTTCATTTTTAGCAGAGACAGCGTCTCCCCCCAGTGTTACCACAATATCCGTGAAAATTTTCTGCACATTGGCTTTCAACTTGGTAAGCAGATGAAATGCCACACTGGAAGTGTCTTTAAGAACAGCCAAAAGCATATGCTCTGTTCCAATGGATTCAGATGAATACCGTTTTGCCTCTGCCTCGCTTTGGAGCAAAAGTTCCTCTAATTTGGGGGATAATTCTCCCTTGGGACGGTCCAGCACATCCGATGGTCCTCCACAATAGTTCTCTATAGTAAACTCAATATCTTTTTTATCTATATCATTTTCTTTCAAAATACGGCTCGCCATACCGGATACTGCCGCCAGTCCATACAGAAGATGCTCTGTTCCAATGACAGAGCGGCCCATCTTAGCAGCATACCTGGATGCCTTGCTAATGGCCTTTTCCGCCTGCTCTGTATAGTTTCTCTTCATGAATTACTTCCTCCTGCATTCCTCATATTGGTCATAGATCTGATCCACCAGTTCATGGACTTCTTCCCGGTTTACCTGCTTGCACATAGCTCTGGCTAGTACAAGCTGCAATGTCTCATCCAACTCTACCATGGCCTTCACTTTGTCCATATCCACCGACACCATGGCTCCTTTGCGATGGTCCAGCTGTACATAGCCTTCCTGCCGCAGCACGGAATATGCTTTATTCACCGTGTGCATATTGATCCCGATCTGTTCTGCCATATCACGCACAGAAGGGAGATTCTGCCCCTGGGTAAGATCCTGCCGCACAATCGCCAGGATGATCTGGTTGCGAAGCTGGATATACAACGCTTCATTGCTGTCAAAATCAATGGAAATATACAAGGGAATCCCTCCTTCCTGTCTTCGCCTTTGTGTGTTCTATCGAAAGTGTAACAAATATACTATTAAAAATCAAGGTAATCTCCCTTGTTTTTTTCTTCTTTACGTCGGATGGCCATTTTTAACATGGCGATCAAAAGTACCAGGATCACCACCACCAGTACAATCAGGATCACCACCATCACGTAGTTATTAAAATTAACAGCGCCTCTCTGCTCCGTAGTTCCCCGGTTCACCTTCTCTGTCATACTGCCGGTATAACGCTGCAGCGTCTTTTCCTGTCTGTCGTACTGGTACAGATACGGCTTGCCGGATGGTCCCTTGAGATACAGCAGAAGGTAGTTGCCATCCAGATCATTTTCTATGGTATAGGCAGGAACGGTGATCCCCTCCAGTTCGATATTGGAAAGCACATAGCCTGCCGGTACATTCTCTGCTCCGGAAGGGTCTAATACCTCAAATTCATACTGATTAGAAAGCAGGATCTTGTCGTTATTTTTGCGGATGGAAAAAGAAATATCTGCCGTATCCTTTGCTTCATTCTGTTTTTTCTCCCGCTGTTCTGTCTCTTCTTTCGTTTCCTTTTTCACCTGGATCCGGTAAAGCTTCTGCTCGCCGTTTTCTGCTGTCACTTGGATCTTCACTTCGTTGTTTCCCGTCTGCAGATCTTCGTTGCCTGTCACGGTAACAATGGCTTTTTCCTGCTCAGTCTGGTAACTGGTATACAAAATGTCCGTGTTACTGTCCACCGTAGCATTATATTCGGTAGTGTCCGGATCAAAAGCCGGCGTGATACTAAGGGCTGTGGTCTTCAAAGACACCAGTTTATTTTTATTGCTGAGAACCGGTGCCGGTGTTACTACCGGTGCCTGGGTAACTTTCGGCGGTGCCGTCTTCTGGACCGCTGTTTTTTTCACGATCTGCAAAGTGAGACGGTTGCTGGAGATGGAAAAAGCGTTTCCGTCGGCATCCGTTACGCTGGCGGTAGAGGACAAAGAAAGGTCCGTCGTTCCTTTTTTTAGTGCTACAAACTCCAGAGCAAATGTCTTTTTCGTAGTGGCGGTAGTGTTTCCGGTAGAAGAAACCACCAGGGTACTGCCTGAAGCCCGTACTTTGCTGCCACCTTTCACAAACTGGAGATACTCTGAGTCATAGTCGATGACAAACTCTGCGTCCATAAACTCGGAGGCAGCGATGATCTGACAGACCACTACCACCTTGGCTCCTTTTTTTACCTGCTGACTGGCGGTAGAAAATGTAATGGTTCCGCTTTCTGCCTGAACCGGTACACTTTTTTCGTTCCACGCCAAAATCACAAACAGCAAAAGAGCCATGATAGTCAAGACTCTTTTGCCGGAAAACTGTTTCTTATTCATACATTCCCTCCTATTGTGGCGCCGCACATGGAGAAGACGGCATTTCTGTAAAGACCGGGATTGAGAACACAATACTGGATGCGTCCATCAGTCCGGCATACGCATTTTTCGTCTTAATCGCCTCGGAATAGGCTGCCTCCACATTGGTCATATACTGGTGGCTGTAACGGCTGTTGGCCGTCAGGTTAAACTTCTCCAGATATCCGGTATTCTGTCCTTTCTGAATGTAACTTTGTCCGATATACTGGGCTCCTCCCACGATGGAACGGTATCGGTCGGTCCATGGCCGCAGATAAGTCGTTCCACTGCTGGCCCACTTCAGGCCATTTACTGCCGGGTTGCTTCCGCTGGTGGCACCAATGTTATAAAAGTTAAAGATGCCCGGATAGGAGGAATTGGTTCCTGTCACAGCAATACTGGTAGTCGTAGCACTGGTAACAACTTCCTGCTTCACACGGGATGCCAGATGGTACGGACTGACTCCGTTGATCTTTGCCGCCGCCAAAAAAGCATTGGTATAAGTAATACTGCGGTTTGTCTTGTTGTCCGTTGTGTCTACATAACTAAAGGATTTACCGTAAAATGGTGTATTGCTGAGGATCTTGTTAACTCCTGCCGCCGTCTGATATTCCGGCTGGTATTCCAGACTTTCAAACATAAAGACCGTCCGGTCGTTCAGGAAGTTTCTCGGGTCCATATAATACGCAATGGCTTCTTTGGACGCGGCCACCCAGGTGCTTCCGTCAAAGACTTTCCAGGTACCGGTGGCACTGTCGTAGGCACCGGCTTCTTTAGATTTCCATGCCTCGGATTTGCTGTTGGAAATAAGATTTTCTCCCAGTTTGCTTTCTGCTGTCAGGGCATCCTGGAACTTCACTCCCGTCTTAAATGCCTTAAACTGCCAGTACGGATATTTCTGGTGAAGGGCACGCAGATACGGTTTGTAGGATTCCGGAAATCCCTGGGCTGTCATACTCTTTTCAAAATCCGCCTCAGACAAAGCCACTACCTTTACTTTTTTCTGCACTACCGGCTTGGTGAGAGTTATGTACTTGGACAAAGTCCATCCCTTTACGGTTTTATTTTTATACTTAGCACTGATGCGGTACCATTTTTTCTTCTTTACTACTTTATTGGACAAAATAGTAACTGCCGTGTTCTTTTTCAAAGTTACTTTTTTCTTTCTTGACTTTACAACAGTACTGCCGGATTTAGCTTTTTTATACAGTTTGATACTTTTTTTCAGACTGTTTACCTTGGCCGTCGGCTTTGTTTTCAATGTCATGGTCGCATAATATTCCGGTATATAAGCGGTTCTCTTTTTCTTTTTATATGTAAAACGGATCTTGAGCCATTTTACCCCTTTGACTCTGGACTCCCCTAAGATTGTTACTTTCTTGTTTTTGTTCAAAGTTACTTTCCGCTTTGATACTTTGTAATAAGAATATTTTTTGTTTTTATATACTTTCGTCTTTACCCGGATCCTGGCTGCCACAGAGATAGGATTGGTGGTAGTTTCAAGACGGTAATATACAGTAGGCGCCGGGGTCGGTGCTTCGGTAGGCACGGCCGTCGGGGTCGGGGTAGCTGCCGAATCCATAGCAATGTAGGTAGCGGACACATAGCCTGTGATCTTTTCGTTATTTACTGTTGCCTCGATCTCATACCAGCCGTCGGCTGTATTCAGCACGGTGACCTTGGTGCCCTTGGCCAGGGTGTTCACGACACTGTAATTGGTTCCGGCACCGCTTCTCACATTCAGGGATGCGGCCGTTACTACACCGGTAGCTGACGCCGCGTCCGAATGATCCTGATTCAGGCACATACATCCGGCCAGCACACACACTACGATCCATAAAATCCAGATTCCTTTTCTACTCTTCATTGATATTTTCCCTCTCTTTCCGGACAGCAACTACATAAATCCGTTCAACCTTGTCATCTTTGTGTGGCTTAAACTCCGGCCCAAGCCACTGCTTCATCACAAGCCCTGCCTGTGACAGCATCTTTTCTATCTCCTGTCTTTCGTACGCCCGCTGGTGATGCACTTCCTCACTGCGTTCATACAGACCGTTTTCCTTTTCTTCAAAAAGATTCAGCACATACTGATTTATCTTTTCTTCCGGAAAATATGTATTTTCCCAGACAGAATAATAATCCGTTCCTTCCTCCACCCGGGTCTGGTCTCCCAGGATCTGTTGAAAACAGTACTCTGTCTTCAGGTCAAAGATAAAAATCCCATCCCTGGTCAGATAACGGCGGACGCTGTGAAACGCCTGCTGCAGTAACTCAGGCTCCGTGAGATAGTTCATGGTATCGCACAAAGCAATCATCACATCCACTGGTTCGATCAGCCGCAGTTTTGTTATATCCTGCTGCACCAGCATCACATCCGGACACTTTTCTCTGGCTTCCATCAACATTTCTTCTGAGAGATCCACTCCCATAATGTCGTATCCCGCCTGATGAAACATCCGGGTCAGAGTACCTGTACCGCACCCCAGTTCACATACCTTGCTGTCCTTTTCGTAACCTTGCACTTCCAGATAATCACGGACACACTCAAACCATTTTTCATAGGGAATCTCATCCATCATCTCATCATACATATGGGCAAATTCCTGATACATGCTCTTTCACATCCTCTAAAATTCCAACTCTACTTCTTTTCCCAGGGAAAAAGAATACAATACGGTTTTTATTACCGGCCGGCCCGTGTTGTCCTGTAACGCCTGACGATACACCGCCATCTGGGTCCGGTAACGGTCTGCCAGATCCTGTTCCTTTCCGGGCTGGATCCGGTCTGTTTTATAATCCATCAAAACAATGCCATCTTCTGTAAAATAATATCCATCTATGATTCCCTGGATCAGCACCGCTTCCTCGCTGCCCGAATCCGCCAGCACTTCCTTCGCCGGACGGCTGGTAACAAAAGGCTGCTCCCGGTGCAGTCTGCCATCCTCATAAGCCAGACACATCTGTTTTCCAAGCTCCGACTGGAAAAACTGCTCCAGACGGGATACCTGGATCACAGCCAGATCCTCTCTTCTCACATGACCGGCCTGTACAACCTGTTCCAGCGATTCTCGTATCTCCCTGCGTGATGCCACATGAGAAAAATCCAGAAATGCCATAACCTGATGCCAGACAGTTCCATAGGCAGCACCGGCATTTTCTCTTTTTTCCTTTCCGCCTCCCATAAAGGATGGTACCGGCTCTTCGTCCGGTTCCTCCTGGGCTGACAGAATGTGAAACTCTTCCATATCCAGTTCTTCCATGGATTTTTCTTTCAGTTCGGACACCGATACTTTCACCGGCAGCACTTCTTTTTCTTCCCTGACAGTTTTACGCAGTTCTAATATCTCATGCATGGAAACATTGTAGACCTTACTTGTGTCAAAATTATAAAGCCTGTCTTTCTCTCTGTCTACCTCTTTTTGCTGGCTGGCCTCTTCCAGCACCAGATCCTGCCATTCCAGTACCTCCAGATCAAAGAGATCTCCTCTGCGGTACACCGCCGGCAGCACCATGTCGCAATAATGGTTCATCTCACTGCGGCTGTTGTAATCCAGCCCCATTTCCTCCAGAGAACTGACCATACCGGTCATGCACAACTGCTCCTTGGCACGGGTCATGGCCACATACAAAATCCTCAATTCCTCTCCCAGACTTTCCATCTGGTTTTTATGTCCCATAGCCTGGAACATAAAAGTGTTTTTTATGGTGGAAATCTCCGGATCTTCTGCCTGGATACTGATGCCAAACTCGGAATCCGTACGAACGGCCTTTCTGTCCGGCACTTTTAATGTTTTCCCCAGTCCCATGAGAATGCAGACCGGAAACTCCAGTCCCTTGCTTTTATGAATGGTCATGATCCGCACGGCATTTTCTTCCTGGCCAAACAGATTTACTTCTCCCAGATCTTCCTGCTGCCGGCGGAACTGCTCTATATAACGGACAAACTGGTGCAGTCCCCGGTAAGTCACCTCATCATAAGCACGGGCCTGTTCCATAAGGTAATCCATATTGGCAACCCTCTGTATTCCCTGGGGCATCGTGCGGATCTTGTCATAAATCCCGGTTTCATCGTAGATATCCTGCAGGATCTCAGCGGTAGAAGCATAGGTAACCTTGCTCCGGAGTCTGGACAGCACATCCAGAAACTGCTGGATATGCTCATATACCCCATCCGCCTCATCGTACTGCCTCATTGCATCATAAAAGCCGCAGTCTTTGTGCCGGAGGCGGATTTTTGCCATTTCTTCCTCCGTAAAGTCAAAGGCCGGGCTCATCAGAACCCCTGCCAACGGCATATCCACCAGTGGATTGTCAATGACCTGCATCATCTGGTACAGAATCTGTATCTCTCTGGTGTCAAAAAATCCCTGGTCATGTTCCATTACTACCGGAATCCCATGTTCCGTCAATATATCATATACCTTCTGTCCGTCTTTTCGGATACTTCGCATAAGAATCACGATATCCCGGTACTCTGCCGGTCTGTAGCTGTTTTCTTTGTCAATGACCTGCATAGGATCCTGGGGATTCATTATATCCTGAATATATCGAAGTGCCAGATACCCTTCATCTTCTCTCTTCAGTGCCACTCCTTCTTTGGTCCCGGTCAGTCCCAGCATCACTTTAGTCTTTCCGGCAAAACGCCCTTTTTCCGGTGGTTTAAAAGACGCTCCCGGCACCAGCCTGGCATCCAGATCATACTCCACGCCTCCGATGTCCCGATGCATCACATCTTCAAAGACCTGATTGCAGCTTTGCAGCACCGTATCCCGGCTTCGGAAGTTATAATGAAGGTCTATCCGGTGTCCCGCCGCCTGTTCTCCATGATAAGCGTCCATTTTTTCTACAAACAGTTCCGGACAGGCATTTCGGAACCGGTAAATACTTTGTTTCACATCTCCTACCATAAACAGATTGGACGCATAGGATGCTAACCCCTGTCTGGAAATGCTGGTAAGAAGGGTTTCCTGTACCCGGTTACTGTCCTGGTATTCATCGATCATGACCTCTTCAAAGTATTCTGCCAGTTCTCCGGCTGCCTCGGTCCTCACATAGACCTGCTTCTCTTCATCCCACCGCAGCAGGATCTTCAGGGCAAACTGCTCCAGATCATCATAGTCCATGATTCCCCGGTCTCTTTTTGTCTCACCATAACGTTCCATAAATTCTCTGGTAAGGCGAAGCAGACCGCTGATCTTCCCTCCAGTCTGCTTTAAGTCCGCTCTGTGCTCCGGTTCCGGCTGAAAGAAAAACATCTGGGCATAAGACTGGATCTTTTTCTTACAGGCGTCGTACCTTTTCTTGACCCACTCTCTGGCTTCCCCCGACACATCCTCATCTTTTTTAGAAGAAAGTCTTCCAAAGGAAATTCCTTCCACCACATCCTGCCATTCTCCGCAGGTCCGGGCCTGCATCAGAGAAGAAAGAATGTCTTTCAGTCCTTCCATACACGGGCGGTACATATAAGGTCCCCCGGGCTCATCACACAGATCCAACAGAGAATCCACCTCCTGATCCAGTGCCTCCGCCATATAACGGCAATTTGTCAAAACCCACTGCACCACCGGGTGATCATTCCACTGTTCCTCTGTCTCCACCTGCAGAAGATCCTCCGCTTTTTTCAGCCAGTCCTTCGGAAAAGGCTCGCTCATGGCACTGTCATACACCGCAAGGATCATATCCTCCAGCCCCTGATCGTTTTTATTAAAAAGATCCATAGACGCCAGTTCCATAAAATCCGGCTGTTCCTTTTCATATTCCTCTTCCAGAAGATCTTCCAGCACATCCTTTTTCAACATTTTCAGTTCCGCTTCGTTGCCCTGGCGGTACGCCGGATCCAGGCCGATGCGGTGGAAATAATTTTTGATGACAAAACCACAGAAACTGTGAACAGTACATATATGGGCCTGGGAAACCAGCACTGACTGTCTGGCCAGATATTCATTATCCGGGTGGGCCGCCAGTTCTTCATCGATACGCCTCCGCAGCCGGTCCTTCATCTGCGCCGCTGCCAGATTGGTAAATGTCACCACAACAAACCGGTCAATCCCTACCGGGTTCACCGGGTCTGTCATTCTCTGAAAGATCCGCTCCACTAGCACCGTGGTTTTACCGGATCCTGCTGCCGCCGACACCAGAATATTCTCATTTCTGGCATCAATGATTTCTCTCTGCTCACTCGTCCAATTTGTCTGACCCATCCAGCAACCTCCACACTTCATCTTCTTTTAATTCATCTAATTTACGGACTTCCAGATCATTTTCTCTGCTTCCATCCATGCCGCAGACACCTTTCAGATGGCAGTACATACAGCCATTTTCCTGCTTCATTTCATATGGTATACGCCCACAGGCACCCTCGTAAATTTCTTTGCCATACTGCATCAGTTTCTTTTTCGTATGTTCCATAAGGATCTCAAACTGCTCTGTACTGAGGACCTTGGAATCACTGTAAAAATTCCGGTCCCGCTTGACCCTGACCGGCACCACCTGGGACGACGCCATAGGCGTCAATTCTTCGCCATCCGACAAACTCTCATCCAGAGCTTCCAGTATGTAGGGCTCTTCATTTACATATCCCTGGCACCGCAGTTCCTTCAAGATCCTCTCCCTGCGCTGTTTGTCCGTCTCCGGCTTCCATGGGATCTGCGGCTTTTTCACTGTATAATAAAGCATGGCCGCCGGTTCTGCCTGCTGGCCGCTTTCCTGATCCATGATCTCCATGGCTGCCGCCATATAAGAAAGGAGCTGGATCTGCAGACCGTAGTATACTTTTCCCAGATTTAACTGCTGATCCGAACTTTTGTAATCCACAATCTTGATCAATTGTTTATCCTTTCGGTAACATACATCCACCCGGTCGATCTGCCCGTGCAGCACGATCTCTCTTCCCCCTCCCAGATCCAGATGGGTGCTCTCCATCTTGTCCTTGTCCGGGAATTTCTTCTCTGAAAAATACTGGAAAAATTCTCCCTGCTGCATCTGATGCCAGATGCCTTCCATGGACTGCTGCAGCACCCGTTTCATGCGGGTTACACAGTATTTTGTCCTGTGGTTCTGAAAATATTTACCCTCTTCATACTCCTGGCTTACGGTATCAATGGCTTCTTTTGCCATCTCCCGGATTTCATCCAGTGAAAGAGAATTCCAGTCCTTTTTTTCCTTTTCCATCCGGTGTGAAACATGCTCCAGTGCTTTGTGGAATACATTTCCGTAATCCATGGCATTAACGGCAAATTCCTCCCGTTCCCGCACCCCCAGTCCATACAGGGCAAAGTGCGCAAAGGGACATTTTGCGTACTGCTCAAAGCGGGTTACACTGCCAAACAATTTGTCGGTATACAGCTGCTCCGCCACCGCTTTGGAGATCCGCCCTTTTTCATACTTCGGTGTGCCACGGTCAATCATGGTCTTCCACCACTCACTCTCCTCTCTGGCATAAAAGGCTGCCAGTTCCCAGAACCGGTCATCTTTTTCATAATCCCCCGCTGCCAGTTTTGTCAGAAGATATCCTTTTCCTGTGTCACTTCCCAGGATCTGCCAGGTTTCTGGTTCTTCTTTTTCCTCGTCCCGGACCTTTAATGTTTCAAACAGTCCCAGTATTTTATTTATAAGATACGCCGGCCTGCGGCTGCTTCCGTCATTCCCCAGTTTGCAGTAAGTCAGATACAGTTTTTGTGAGGGTTTTGCCAGCGTCAGATACAGATAATACTGTTCCATGGAAGCGGCTTCCTCCCCCTGAGGTGCCAGTTCCACTCCCATCTGCTCCAGTTTTTCCCGCTCTGTCTGGGACAAAATCCCCGGCGACTGCGCCCCTTTGGGAATCACATCATCCGTGACGCCGATAAAGAACAGCACCTTTACATCTCCCAGACGGCTTCTCTCTCTGTCTCCGATCTTCACCTGGTTTTTCTCCGGCGGAGTAAATCCTACCAGCCCTTCCGACACGCCGGCCTTCAGGATTTCTTCGTACTCGGAAAAAGTCACCGTCTCATCCCCCAGAAGATCTACCATTTCATCCAGCAGTTCCATAAACAGACGATAGATCCGGTGGTATTCTCTGGCAAGCAGTGCCTGTTCCATTTTCTCAAATTCTTCCGCCAGCCCATTTACCCTCTGGTATATGTGATTTTCCACAAGATGACGGTACAAAATCCCCGAAAACTCCCGAACCGTCTTTTTCCCGCCTCTGAGAGCCTGGAAAAATTCCTTTATGCTGGCCACAAACTTGTCCTTGGCCTCATTCACCGCCACAAGATCGCTGTAGCGGAGAGGCGACTTCCACTCCTGGGCATAGGAGCGGTAACCTTTTTTCCCTTTCGCCACCACATAGTTGTCCAGATGATCTGTCTCCTCCGTAGTGAGGGGCGACAAACCACAGCGCAGGAACCGGAAGGTGCTGTCATAGTCCATATTTTTTTTGTACATTCCAAGCAGTGCCAGCACATATTCCGCCAGTGCATTGGCACCCATACTTTTTTTATAGTCCATGAAAAAAGGAATGTTCAGCCTGTGAAATTCCCTGGCAAGAGCCTGCTCATAATCTTTGATCTGGCCTACTACCACCGCAATATCCTCATATTGGTACCCTTCCGTCTCCACCAGACGGTCAATGGTACGGGCGGCAAAGGCTGCCTCATCCTGTCCTCTTTTACAGACTCTTATCTCAATATCTTCCGGTGCTTCTTTCCATGTTTCATAACGGTGGGCAAAAATATTTTTCTCAAGAAAAGCCAGTTCACTTCCTTCTTCCTGGCGAAACGGTGCCTTCTCCTCTCCCCGTCCCAGTGTAACCACCGGCTGGATCTCTGTACCTGTTTCCTCCGCCAGTTTTGCCATTTTCTTCATCACCTGCTGGCTCAGGGAAAAAACTCCTCTCCGTCTGCCGGTACGGTCAGTTGTCACCGTCACATACATCTGAGATCCGGCCTTCATCAGCACTTTCAAAAGATCATACTGGGTCGGTGTAAATCCGGTAAATCCATCCAGACAGATCACGGCGTCCTTCAAAAATCCCACCTGTGGCACCAGTGCCGTCAGCTGGGGGATCAGTTCCTCTGCCATCATGTAAGAATCCCCCATTTTTTCCATAAACCGGCGGTAAATAAGCTGCAGATCCTGCATTTTATAAGACATCAGGCTTTCCTTTTCAAACTGCCCGAACAAATCAGAAAAATCCTCCTCTGTTATGGCATACTGCATCAACTCACAGAAAAAGGATTTACATTCATCCAAAAAGCCCGGTTTATTCAATCCTCTCTTGAAATAAACCAGGTTCTTCTTTTCCTCAGCAAACACCTTACGCAAAAGCATCATTTTTCCCATATCTTCCAATACGGTCCTGCGGTGCACCGGCATCTCTTCCAGCACCCGGTACGCCAGCCTGTGAAAACTGAGTACATCAATATTCAAAATTCCCTGACCGCCGCTGAATTCCACCATGTTTTTCTGGGTTTCCAAAGTAAACTGATCCGGCACCAGGATAATATAATTTTTATCAATATGTTTTTTTGCTTCCTGACAGATGCTCCGGCACAGATATGTACTCTTGCCACTGCCGCAAGCCCCCGTAATAAACTGTAAAGACATAATTTCCCCTTCCCTTTGGTCTACCTTGTAACAAGGCAGCATACAATGATATTAAGCAACAAAAATCCCCCTAAGGAGGCTTGCCCTATGGCAAAAACGAAAATCGTCGTGTTACAGATGAAAGAACTGATCTATACAGCCATTTTCGCAGGATTTCTCATCCTTTTGATCGTCCTGCTTATCATTATGTTCACTCCATCCGGTAAAAAAGACAAATCATCCGATGCCTCAACCGGATCCTTATACCAGCCTGGCGTCTATCACTCCCAGGTTTCTCTGGGTGATACCACGCTGAACATTGAACTGGTAACGGATTCCGACCAGATCAAATCGGTCACTTTGGTCAACCTGGAAAGTTCCGTGCAGACCATGTATCCTCTTCTTTCTCCTTCCATGGAATCCATTGAAAAAGAACTGGTAGATGGCAAATCTCCGGACGAGATCCAGCTTTCCGACAAAGGAAAGTTTACCGAAACTCTCCTGATACAAGGTGTAAAAACGGCCTTAAACCAGGCTTTGACGAATCCGGTCTAAGCTCTGTTTCCACAAATCATCACTGGCATCACTGGGCATCCGCAGATCCCCTCTCGGTGACACGGATACGGTTCCCACCTTCGGTCCGTCCGGCAGACAGGAACGCTTAAACTGCTGTCGGAAAAACCGATGGCAGAATGTGTACAGCCATTTGTAGATGGTTTCTTGTCATATTCTCCTTCAAATGTATATACTGCCAGTCTGAATATTTTCTCCGGTGTAAAACCGCATCGGAGCACATAATAGAGGAAGAAATCATGGAGTTCGTAAGGTCCCACAATATCTTCTGTTTTCTGGGCGATCTCTCCTTCTTTTGGCGGCAGAAGTTCCGGACTCACCGGCGTATCCAACACATCATAGAGTACCTTTTTTAACTTCTCATTTTCCGCCATATCCGCATAATAACGCACCAGATATCTTACCAGCGTCTTTGGAATGGAGCAGTTTACCCCATACATAGACATATGATCCCCGTTGTAAGTAGCCCAGCCCAGCGCCAGTTCAGACATGTCGCCGGTTCCGATCACCATGCCTCCTGCCTGATTGGCTACATCCATCAGAATCTGGGTACGCTCTCTTGCCTGTCCGTTTTCGTAGGTAACATCCTGCACCTGTGGATCATGGCCGATATCCCGGAAATGAATCTGTACTGCTTCCTCGATCCGGATTTCCTTCAGGGTGGCACCCAACTCTTTTGCCAGGGATACAGCATTGTCGTAGGTGCGGCTGGTGGTGCCAAAACACGGCATCGTCACACACCAGATTCCCTTTCGGTCAAGGCCCAGCCGGTCAAAAGCCCTTACGGTGACCAAAAGTGCCAGGGTAGAATCTAACCCTCCTGACAAACCGATCACGGCATTTTTGCACCCTGTATGCCGAAGTCTCTTGGCCAGTCCCATAGACTGGATCGCCAGAATTTCTTCGCATCGTTTCTGTCTGGCCGCTTCTCCGGATGGGACAAAAGGTGTTTTCTCAAAAGTTCTTGTAAGGACCGTTTCCTCACAGGCTCCCGTATCAAAATAAACTCTCTCATAATCCGCTCTTGGTTCCAGGGAAAAAGTAGACATCCGTCTTCTTTCATTTTTCAGCCGTTTCACATCCAGTTCTGTTATCAGATCCTGTTCCGTGGCAAAAGGCTGACATTCCTCCAATATGGTTCCGTTTTCCACAATCAGATTGTGTCCGCCAAAGACCATATCCTGCGTAGATTCCCCTTCTCCGGCATCCGCATACAGATAGCCGCTAAGGGTTCTGGCCGACTGGTTTTTCACCAGATCACGCCGGTAGGACGCCTTTCCGGTCAGTTCATCACTGGCAGAGAGATTTACGATCAGGTGTGCTCCCGCCATGGCATGTTCTCCCGATGGGGGCTGCGGCACCCACAGATCTTCGCACAACTCAATGGCAAAAGTAAACTCTCTCATTTCTCTGTTTTCAAAAATGATCTTTGTACCAAAAGGAACTTCTGTGCCATCCTGAAAACGGTATGTTGTGTTCTCACCCTTCCACGGCGCAAACTGTCTGGCCTCATAAAATTCTCCATAATTTGGCATATGGCTTTTTGGCACAAATCCAAGGATTTTTCCCTGATTCAGTACAGCCGCCACATTATAAAGCCGTCCCTGCATCTCCAGTGGCAGCCCCACTACGACCACAGCTTTTATACCGGCTGTATCCACAGCCAGCTGCTTTAATGCCTCTGTAGCACCGTCTAACAATGTATCCTGCAAAAAAAGATCCTGACAGGTATATCCTGTCAGTGCAAACTCTGGAAACACAATAAGCCTGGCACCTTTTTCTGCCAGTTTTTCTGCTTTTTCTTTTATTTTTTTTTCGTTAAAAAGGCAGTCTGCCACACGCAGTTCCGGTGTCGACACGGCTGCCTTCACAAAACCATCTTTCACAATATAATCCCCATTTCTTTCATTCTGTTGCTGCCTCGCGGAGCATGTTTTATTTTATAGGAAACGAGAAGCATCCTAATAAAGTAAAAAAAGGGGCCGCCTACGCTGCCCCAATTCATTCGTATAAGTCCCAAAATGCCGGCTCTTGATTTTTGACTCCTAGCTATTGCTAGGTGGGCAACCGCACGAACTTCTTCAGCCTTCCGTTGCATGTCGCCATGTACCCGCCAATGCAGGCAGTGACGGCCCGACATCCAAAGTCGAATATAAGAATCCCGTTTAAAGTATTGTAGGTTCAAAAATTCAAAAGTTATCGAACATTTCAGGATACGATTTTCATACTTTTAGTATACTGTTTTTATGCCGATTTATCAAGACATATTTTCAGAAGTTTCCGGCAGTTCGATCCGGAAGCAGGTACCTGCCTCTTCACTGCTGGTTACCGAGATCCGGCCGCCATGACGCTTGATAATATTGTTGGCCACCACCAGCCCCAGTCCGGAGCCTTCCTTTCCTCCATGGTTACTGGCCCGGTAAAACTTCTCAAACACCTGATCCCATTCTTCTTCCGGGATCACACTGCCATGATCCGTTACTTCTGCTATAATTGTATGCTCCTGCCGTTTGATATATACATGGATTTCGGTGCCTTTTTCTCCATACTTCACAGCGTTTTGTAAAAGAATCGTAAACACCTGGCGGATCCGGTCATAATCACCTTTTATCAGGGAGCAGGCATCCTCAAAATCCACCGATCCCTGCATCTGTTTTTCTGCCATCAATATACGGATTCCTCTCATGGCATCCTGGGCCACTGCAATGACATTCAGTACTTCCATTTCCAGCTGATAATCCGGATTCTGCATTCTGGACAGAATCAAAAGATCTGAAACCAGCCGCTCCATACCATTACATTCTCTCTGGATACGGCCTAAAAATTCCTTCTTCTTTTCCTCGTCTGTCACCACGCCATCTGCCATAGTATCCACATATCCTTTTACCACAGCGATCGGCGTCCGGAGTTCATGAGACACATTTGAGAAAAAGTCCCTCCGGTTCTGCTCCACCGCTTTCTGGTATTCTTCTGCCTCCACCAGCCGGTCTGACAGCGTATCCATGCTTTCCGCCAGCGAACCTAATTCGTCCCGTCTTGTTACGCCGGTCTTTTTGCCATACTCGCCTGCCGCCAGCACCAGTGCCGCCTCTTTGATCTTGATGATGGGCCGCACCAGCATCCTGGAAAATACAACCGCAAGGATCAAGGTAAGAAACAGTCCCACCGCCACACACAATACCATGTATTTTTCATACTGGGTCATGGTGTTTTCCTGCATTTCCATAGGTCCGGTTACCACGACGGCTCCTATCACATTGCCCCCTGCATCACGGATGGGCACCGCCAGATGCAGCATGGTGTTTTTATAAATGTCATCGTAATCTGTATATGTTTTTTTCTTGCCCTGATAGGCCGACTCCAGGATCTGGCGGGTATCTTCCGGTACCGTCACCTGGGCAATGTCAACATTTGTAAAATCATCTGCCAGTGGATTCTTTGCTTTTTCGTTGCTTACAACCCAGATATCCACATTCTGCATATCGCTGAAATCCTCTACCGCTGCCAGATAATCGGAAAAAGTGTCGTTTTCTTTGTTGGACACCGCCTTGCTGGTGCGGCTGGCCACACCGGTTGCCAGATCTCCTAACTGCTGCTTGTAAGCACCTACAATGTTCGTGCTGTTAAACCGGGTAAACATAAGACCGATCAGCACCGAAAAAAGCAGAAGGACCAGTCCAAAATATACAAATACACGCCAAAATATCTTTTTCATGGACACCTCTTATACATTCAGTTCCAGTTTGTAGCCAAGTCCCCAGATGGTCTTGATCTCCCAGTCCGGGTGATCTACTTTGTCCAGTTTGGCACGCAGTCTCTTGATGTGGGAATCCACAGTACGGCTGTCGCCAAAATAGTCCTGGCCCCACAGGCTGTCCAGCAGGTTGTCTCTGGTAAACACCTTACTTGGATTTTCTGCCAGGATCCACATGGTCTCTACTTCTTTTTTCGTAAGAGGCAGTTTTTCCGCCCCTACATACACACTGTAGGATTCTATGTTAATGGTCAGATTGCTGATGCTCAGAATCTTCTTTTCTTCTTTTTGCTCGACTCTTGCCATACGACGAAGTACAGCCCGCACTCTGGCCATGACTTCGTTGGCATTAAACGGCTTTACAATGTAATCATCTGCACCGATGTCCAGCCCCATAACCCGCTCATAGTCTTCCCCTTTGGCCGTGATCAGAATGATCGGTACATCCGACTCTGAACGGATCCTTTCGCAGACACGATATCCGTCCATTCCCGGCATCATCACATCCAGCAGAATCACTGCCGGACTTGTTTTCCGAAACAGGTCCAATGCTTCAAATCCGTCCTTGGCTGTAATAGGTTCAAACCCTTCCTTGGCTGCATATGTCCCCAGCACCTCTCTGATATCCGGATTATCATCTACAATCAAAACTCGTTCCATTTTTATCCTCCCTTATGTAATCTGTAGTGCCCCTCGCATTTGCTCGGCAGCAGGATATATATCTTTTTCCCCATTATATTCCACCCATTTTCAGATTGCAAGGGGCTGAAGCAAAGTGACATTTTTGTGCCATAGGGCCATGGTAGTTTTAACATGAAAAGAAAGGAGGGTTCCATGAAAAACAAATTGAAACGATTGCTCATCTGTCTTCTGGCAGCAGGAATTTCCCTTGTTGGTACTGCCCCTGTATCTCAGGCAGCTGCCAAGCGCCCCAGACTGAACATCTGCAATCTGAACCTTACCGTCAGTTCCCAGTTCAGACTGAGAGTATACAATCTGAACAAGAAGATGAGAGTTACTTACACCTCTTCTGACAAGAAGATTGCCGATATAACTGTGAAGGCAAAGAAAGGAAAAAAGGCTACCGTTACAGCCAATTCAGTTGGTGTCTGCAACATTACCGTTACCGTTAAACGCGGTAAAAAAACAGTGCGCCGCTTAAACTGTAAAGTAACCGTCACTCCTAGTGCCGTGTGCGTAAAATTCATCAAAAAGAAAGTGCGGCTCACAGAAGGCCAGTCCTTTTTACTGACTCCGGTTATCAAGCCAAACACTTCCAACGAGCAGCCATTGTTTGACAGCGACGATCCGGAGATCACCAGCGTAACAAGCCGTGGACTGCTCACAGCGGTAAATCCTGGTATCGTGAAGATTCGGGCAACTCTCTTATCCACCGGTCAGACCGCTGTCTGCACTGTATATGTCCGCGAAGACGACAGCAGTGCAACTGCTGCACCATTTCCTGCGGCAAGGTCCCAGAAGAAGGCACAGGCAGTGGAAGAGGATATTCAGTAAACTGTTTGTTATTCTCCGTTGGATTAAGTTTCCGTAATGAACAGAAAGTTTGGTCGTTCGTGGGCGCTTGCGCTACGACAAATGCGCAGAAGTATCGACATATCATGAATGATATGTCTGATACTTGCGTATTTGTAACCCACTCCCTCCTCAATACTTTCTGTTCATTACTGGAATCTAAAAAAGAGTAATAACTAACATTTGACATCGATCCTGACAAACACCAAGTCATCTTACAGCTTGGGCAGGAAAAGTTGTTGACCTGGAATGGTATTTAACTAAAAAAAGAAGCACCTGTCGAGAGACTTTAACGCGCAAGCGTTACCCCGTCTCTCGCAGGTACTTCTTTTTTAGTTATGAAACCTTCTTCCAGTTCCAACTACTTTCTCTTCTCTATGATCTTCCGTGGACACTTCTCAGCACATTTGCCGCATCCTACACATTTTTCTCCGTCGATAAAGGCAATGTTATTCTCTACGGTTACTGCTCCAAATTCACACTGTTTCACACAGATTCCACAGCCGATACATCCCACTTTACAAACGGACATAACTTCTTTTCCTTTGTCCTGTGAGTTACACTGAACAGCGTAATGTGAATCGTATGGGATCATGGTGATCAGATTCTTCGGACAGGCTTTCACACACTGACCGCAGGCAACACATTTTTCCGGATCTACCTTTGCGATGCCATCTTCTATCGAAAGTGCATCGAACTGACAGGCTGACACACAGGACCCCAGTCCCAGACAACCATAAGAGCAGGCTTTTTCACCCTGGCCCGGAACCATCATGGCGTCCTTACAGGACATCTCGCCTACATAGTTGTACTTAGAGGATGCCTTTTCACAAGTTCCGGCACATCGCACATAGGCAACCTTCTTCACTGACTCTTCCGTCTCGACGCCCATGATCTTGCCAATCTTCTGTGCTACCGCAGCACCTCCCACCGGACAGGCGTCAATCGACGCTTCACCGGCAGCGATGGCCTCTGCCAGACCATCACAGCCTGGATATCCACATCCTCCGCAATTATTGCCCGGCAGGCACTCGCGCACCTGAACTACTTTTTCATCCGTTTCAACTGCAAATACTTTACCGGCTACGCCCAGAAGAATACCGATGAGGATTCCCAAGGCTGCCAGAATCACAATAGACATAATAATTGTACTCATATCGGTTCTCCTTTCCTAAAAACTGACGCCGCCGAAACCGCAAAATGCAATGGCCATCAGACCAGCTGTGATCAACACAATGGGGGTACCCTTCAATGCACTCGGGATGTTGCAGTGCTCCAGTTTTTCACGGATACCTGACATCAATACGATGGCCAGGAAAAATCCAAGTGCTGCACCGATTCCATTTACCGTGCTGGCAAGGATACCATAATCATTCTGCACACTTAACAATGCTACACCCAGTACTGCACAGTTGGTTGTGATCAGTGGAAGATACACACCCAGGGATTCATACAGTGCCGGCATTTTTTTCTTCAGAACCATTTCCACAAACTGTACCAGTGCCGCAATCACAAGGATGAACACAATAGTATTGAGGTAGGTCAGATCCTGTGGCTTCAGTAAACAGTTATATAAAACACTTGTGATAAAAGAAGCAACCGTCATTACAAATAATACAGCGCCTCCCATACCTGCTGCGGTCTGCACTTTCTTTGAAACTCCCAGAAACGGGCAGATACCCAAAAACTGGCTGAGTACAAAGTTATTTACTAACGCAGCAGTAAAAAGAATTGTAAACAAACTCATGCTTCATCCGCCTCCTTTTCTGCCTGCTCCTGTTCAGACTCTTCTTCCTGGTTGGTAGCACTTGGCATTTTCAACCGGTTCTGCAATGCAGTCAGTCCGGCCAGAACAAAAAATGCTCCCGGTGCCATAACAAAGATAGAAATGTGCACACCGTCCGGAATAAACTGGAATCCAAAGATCGCACCACTTCCCAGCAGTTCACGGAAAATACCGATCAGGGTAAGTCCCAATGTAAATCCAAGTCCCATTCCGATTCCATCAAAGGCTGAGGAAAGTACATCGTTTTTAGATGCATAAGACTCTGCACGGCCAAGGATGATACAGTTTACAACGATCAGCGGAATATACACGCCCAGCGCACTGTAAAGAAATGGAATATACGCCTGTAACAGCAACTGCACAATGGTTACAAAGGAGGCTACAATAACGATAAACGCCGGGATACGCACTTTATCCGGAATGATCTTCCGCAGTGCTGATATCAGCATATTGGACAAGATCAATACCACCGTAGTGGACAATCCCATTCCCAGGCCATTGATGGCCGATGAGGTAACTGCCAGTGTCGGACACATTCCTAACATCATCACAAAGGTAGGATTTTCTTTTACGACACCATTATATAATCTTTCTGTCAATCTTCCCATTACTTGGCACCTCCTTCTGAAGAAGTGGATGCAAACAAAATTCCCTTAACCGCATTGGTAATGGCACGGCTGGTAACGGTTGCGCCGGAAAGTGCCTGCACCTGAGAATCTGTCTCTTCGTTTTTGTTATACATATTTTGTGCCGGATCCGATGGAAGAACTTTGCCGGCAAAGGACTTCTGCCAGTCTGCATTTTCACAGTTGGCTCCCAGACCTGCGGTCTCACTTTCTGAGGTGATGGAAATTCCTGTTACCTTTCCTTCTCCGTTCACACCCAGGGCAAAACTGATATTACCGCCATAACCTTTCTTGGCATTGGCAAGGTATACTCTTCCGTTTTCCTTTTTATCTTTATCTGTCACTTTATGAACCTGTGTCACTTCTACATAGACAGACAACAGATCTCCCTCGGATGTTTTCTGATTGCTCAGATCATGCTCTGCAAAATAAGCATTCACTTCTTTGACCAGAGCCGCATCATCATCTCCTACTGTGGCTCCCGTCTCAACCACCTTCTGACAGGCTTCGTTATTTGTCTTTGCCTGTGCATCTTCAATGGGCTTTTTGGTGACGGTATAGACACCTGCCAAAATCGCCCCAAGAATCAAAGTAATGGCACAAAGGATCAAGGCATCCTTCATCATTGTGTCTTTTTTCTTATCACTCATTGGCCTTGCCCTCCTTTCCAAATGGCTTTGGAACTGTCCAGCGCTCAATCAGAGGAACACATACATTGGCGATGATAATGGCAAAGGAAACACCCTCGGCGGACTCTCCGAAGAATCGGAACAGTCCGGTGAGCAGACCTAATAAAATACCATAGATCACTTTTCCTTTTGCCGTGATCGGACTGGTAACATAGTCTGTCGCCATAAAGAACGCTCCCAGGATCAGACCACCTCCGCACAGTTCATATACAAGCGGATAGGCAGCATTTCCTGCTGCCATCTGATATGCGATGTCAAATACTGAAAAAGTCAGGATATATACAACCGGAATCTTCCAGTCAATAATGCGTTTGGCCAGAAGATAGATTGCTCCGATCAAAAGAGCCGCCACGGATGTCTCTCCGATGGTTCCTGTGGTGGTTCCCAAAAACATAGCCTTCAGATCCGGCAGTCCACCTTCCTTTACCTGAGCCAGCGGGGTAGCACTACTGGTTGCATCTACAGCCACGCCATACATATAAGCAGCACCTTTTTTCACGGTAAAACTGGTCATGGCACTACTGAAAGACAGCATCATGAAACATCTTCCTGCCAGTGCCGGATTCATAAAGTTCTGACCCAGTCCGCCAAACATCTGCTTGGCAACGATAATGGCAAATACGCCACCTACCACACACATCCACAAAGGAATGGTTGCCGGAAGGTTTAATGCCAGCAGCAGTCCGGTCAGCAACGCACTGAAATCTCCTGTCGTTACCGGCTGTTTCATACATTTCTGCCAGATATACTCTGACAGCATACAAGTTACACAAGTTGTTAAAATAACCAGCACCGCACTCAGTCTGAAGTTGTAAATACCTACCAGTGCTGCCGGCAGTAATGCGATTACCACATCCCGCATAATGGATTTCGTGGATGAATGATCTCTAACATGCGGAGATGAGGATACATTTAATAATTTTTCTTCCATGTCTTATCCTCCTAGTCAGGCTTTCTTTTTGCCTGCATCCATTACAGCCCGTCTTGCCTGTTTGAATTTCTGTGTCAAACGGCGTTTGGCCGGACATACATAGGTACAGCTTCCACATTCATAACATTCCATGCCATGAAGTTTCTGGAAGGTATCCAGGTCATTTTTCTCTGCTGCCTGCGCCATCATCTGTGGGATCAGATGACTTGGACATACCATGGCACATCGTCCACACCGGATACAGTTGGTAGGTTCCTGACTGGCTACCTCGTCTTTGGTCATCGCCAAAATCGAAGAACTGGTTTTGGTAATCGGTGTATTCAGATCATACATAGCCATTCCCATCATCGGACCACCGGATATGATTTTCTCCGCTTCTGCCTTTAGTCCGCCTGCCTCGTCTAACAGTTCCTGGTGGCTCATACCAAACTTCACTTCGTAGTTCTGTGGTGCCGCTACCGCATCTCCTGTCACAGTTACCACACGACTCATACTTGGTGTGGTTTTACATACCGCATCATACACTGCCAGTACAGTCTGCACATTGTCTACGATACAGCCTGCGTCAGCCGGCAGCATTTTGGAATGGATCTTCCGGCCGGTAGTAACCGATATGATCTGACGCTCTGCTCCCTGGGGATACTTTGTCTTCAGTTCTTTTACCTGGATGTTGCCGTCATTTTGCGTCAGATAACGAAGCTTGGCGATGGCTTCCGGCTTGTTATCTTCAACGGCAATAATTCCCTGTGCATGATCAAACAGGGATAATAACACTTTTAATCCTGTAATAAGTGCCTCCGGCTTTTCCAGCATAAGACGGTAATCCGATGTAAGATATGGCTCACACTCTGCACCATTTACGATCACATACTCGATCTCGTCCTCATTTTTTGGTGTCACTTTTACATTGGTAGGGAATCCGGCTCCGCCCATTCCCACAATGCCGGCCTCTTTTATGATCTGCCGGATCTCATCTCTCGACAACTGGGTGTAATCCCTTTCCTGTCCCAGTCCTTCTACCGGTGTATAAGCACCGTCGTTCTCGATCACTACACAAACGGACTTACTGCCGGACGAAAGAAGCCGCGGCTCCACTGCCTTGACCGTTCCTGACACAGAACTGATGATGTTGGCGGATATAAAGCCGCTTGCTTCACCAATTTTCTGTCCCATTTTGACCGCATCCCCTACTGCTACCACAGGGGTTGCCGGCGCTCCTATGTGCTGACTCATCGGAAATACCAAGATGTCTTTTGGCATTATTTTCTGAATCGGATGATCCATACTAAGTTCCTTGCCTTCATATGGATGAGCGCCTCCTCTAAAGGTTGACTTTCCCAATGAAATTTCCTCCTTTATTCAAAATTTTTCTTTATTGATACATATTTCTCATTATAACACAAATGGCATAAATAACAAGAATGGAAGTGTTGGTTGTCACATTTTAGTTTCTGTAATTCATCCGAATCCTTTTCCATTTCGTGGGTGCCTTCGCTACGACAAATGCGCAGAAGTATCGGCATGTAAAACACACATACCTGATACTTGCGCATTTGTACCCACTCCCTGCAAAAGGATTCGGATGAATTGCTGGAATTCTGAGAAGACAACCAACATCTCCCCCCTCTTTCGTCAGATTATCAATCATTTCATAGTATATACCAATACAAAAGGAATCACACAAAATCTGACTGATTTTATGTGATTCCTTTATCTTTTTACACCATATGCTTGTGCATATATTTATCCCTGGTGGCCATCCCTCCACGAATGTGTCTTTCCTGCTTGTTCACATCCAGGATTTTTCTTGCCTGGGCTGCCAGGGATGGATTGATGTGCAGCAGCCGGTCTGTCAAATCTTTGTGCACCGTACTTTTGCTGACACCAAAAGCTCCGGCAGCCTGCCTTACGGTAGCATTATGTTCTATGATATAATGTGCCACCTGTATGACCCGCTCTTCGATGGAGCCTTGCTGATACGAATATGTTTTCACACGCCTCTCCCGATACTCTGTTTGTACATTGTATGCCGGAGGGGGGCATTTTATTTATTACTTGGTGATTTTTACTTTTTTAATCTTACTCCCTCACAGTTCCACCTTTTCCACTACATTTCCGTGCTCCCTCAAAATTTCCGCCATCTCTTCTGCCTGCAGCCACACGGTAGCTGTATTTTCATTGGGATGTACTCCGATGAGGCCGGCGTCTTCCCAGAAATCCCGGTCTAAAAACACGGTCACTTTCCTTTCCTCATCGTTTAAAATGCCGAAAGGTGACACCGATCCCGGCGCGACACCCAGCATCTCCATCAGATCCTCTGCCGACGCAAAGCTGAGCCGCCTGGTTCCATGGTCCTTGGCAAAGGCTTTCAGGTCCACCCGCTTGTCTCCCCGGACGGTGATGAGAAAATAATTTCTCTTTTTATCGTCCCGGACAAAGAGGTTTTTGGCATCTGCTTCCGGATGGGGCAGTTCTACCGCCGGGACTTCTTTCATGCTGAAAACCGCCGGATGCTCCGTCTTTTCGTATGCCGCACCTCGTTTATCTAAAAATTCATATACTTCTTGTTTGTTCATTTTTTTTAGTTCCTTCTCTTGTTATTTTCCTGTAAATAAGATAAAATGCAACCATAAAATTGCCATTTCTGGAGGTTTTTATGAAATTCAACTATAAACACACGCTTTATGCCGGATTTGCCGGGTATATCGTGCAGTCTATCGTAAACAGCTTTGTGCCACTGCTTTTTATTACGTTTCAAAAAAGTTACTGTCTGCCTTTATCCCGCATTACCCTGCTGATCACGATCAATTTCCTGATCCAGCTTATCATTGACTTACTGTCTGCCGGGTTTATCGACCGCATCGGCTACCGGGCCAGTATTCTGCTGGCACACAGCTGCGTCATTGTGGGATTTATCTGCCTGGTCACCCTGCCGGAAATCTGCCCGGATCCCTTTGCAGGTATCCTGATCTCGGTGGCTGTCTACGCCGTTGGCGGCGGGCTCATCGAGGTTCTCATCAGTCCCATCATCGAAGCGTGTCCAACTAAAAACAAAGAAGCCACTATGAGTATGCTCCACTCCTTTTACTGCTGGGGCTGCGTGGGCGTGATCCTTTTTTCAACCCTGTTTTTTACCTTCTTTGGCACCGGCCATTGGAAAATACTGACCCTTTTGTGGCTTATCATCCCCACTGCCAACCTTCTTTTATTTAGCAGAGTTCCCATCTACAGTCTTCACGAAGAGGGCCAGTCCGGTCTGTCCTTGCTGGCTTTGTGCCGCCAGAAGATCTTCTGGCTCTTTGTCCTTATGATGATCTGCGCCGGGGCTTCGGAGCAAGCAGTAAGCCAGTGGGCCTCCGCCTTTGCTGAGACAGGTCTTGGTATTAAAAAAACAATCGGTGACCTGGTAGGTCCCATGTCCTTTTCCATCCTCATGGGCCTGTCACGATTGCTCTATGGTAAATGGGGAGACCGCCTGGATCTCAACCGCTGTATGAAACTCAGTTGTGGACTGTGCATCCTTTCTTATCTGTGCATCAGCCTTACTTCCCTGCCTGTCCTTGGCCTGATAGGATGCGGACTGTGTGGCTTTTCCGTAGGGATCCTCTGGCCGGGCACCTTCAGCAGAGCTTCTTCCATGATTCCTCGCGGTGGCACTGCCATGTTTGCCTTACTGGCTCTGGCAGGCGATCTGGGCTGCTCCGGTGGACCAACCCTGGCAGGATTTGTCTCCAGTGCCTGTGGCAGTAATCTGAGAATCGGCATATTGTCCGCCATTATCTTCCCTGTGATCCTGCTTTTGGCCCTGCTGAAAAAACCTGCCAGACAAAATTAATTAGTCATCCAGCTTCTTATGGATGAACTGATCCCATTTGCTGTCGTCCTCATCCTCTGCTTCTTCGTCGTCATCGTCTTCTGTCTCGATCTCGATACCATCGCCTTCTTCTGCCTCTGCATCAGCCAATTCCTGGAAGATTGCCAGAAGTTCATTTCCCAGTGTTTCATCTTCCACACACTCAAATGTAATCTCTGCTTCTTCTTCACCTTCTGCCGGCTCACCGATGGTCAGTGTAAAGAAATAAATAACCGGTTCCGGATTGTCCTGTTCTGTAAATGCGGCGTAATCCACATCATCATATTCAAAAATATACAGCATCTCCAGATTCACTTCACTGCCGTCTTCTGCCTCCAGTGTCAATGTAAGATCGGATAATGCATCATAATCAAAATCTGCCATAGTTCCCTCCATAATTAAAATATTTTACAGTTCCCCCTGGGAACCATCAATAGGTAGACTTTAACATGAATACTCAGAGATTGCAAGAGGTGATTTTGCCGGTTTCCGTCTGGACAATATACAGCCGTAAACCGATCCGGACGCCGCGGACATCTCCGTTATACCATTCGTCCGTTCCCAGATATACCTTTTTTTCTCTCTTCCATCTGCCGTTCTCCAGCCGGTATACCCCGTAATAATTTTTCGTTCCCTCGTATACGGTAAATCCTGCCATCTTCCGATCCGCATCCACCCACACACTGTGGTGGTCATATTCATCGGTGCTGCTTTTTTTCTCCCAGACGGTCGTATCTGCCTCTTTTAACAGACCTTTTTCATCTTTATCAAAAGCGGTAAGTTTCACTTTATCCCCCCCTGTATACCCAAGACCGATGAGATTTTTTTCTCCAAAAGAATGAAGATATCCTGAATATCCGGGAAGTTTTAGTTCCTGTTTTTTCTCCAGCCGGTCCGGGTTAGAACAATCTATGACAAAGACAGGATCTGTTGTCCTGTAAGTGACAAAATACGCCATCTTGTCAATGAAATAAGAAGTCATGAGATTTTCATCTTCCCCCAGTTTTCCCAGTTCACTCCTTTTTTTCAGATCCGGTCCCAGAAGGCAGATGCCGTTTGTTGTCTTGTTTTTACCGTACTTTGTATAGATATAAGCCAGGTTTTCTCCCATTTCCTGCATCTGGTATGAACTTTCCACTATACCGGAAAGTTTCATTTGTCCTTTGTAAGAAAGCCGGCCCTTATCATATCCAAAGCGGTACAACACCGGTTTGCTCTCTTTCGTCTCTTTTTTCTCCGGAACGGCCACGCAGCCATCCACCACATAACCATTGTCCACCGCATAGATATAACGACCGCTGACATAAAAAGTATCCCCTTTTGCCAGCAGTGCTTTCTGATCCACATAGGATGACGGATTGTCTGCAGACAAAGTGGTAACGACCAAGTATTCACTGGCCTCCTGCCCTTTCTGATAGTATATGTCTCCTGCATCCATGTACTGATCCCCTGTTTTCGGAATGTAGGTAGACTTTTTCTTTTCTTTCATCTTACCTGTCTCCGGATAATATACGGAAAATGTATAGAGATATCCGTCTTTCATGCGGGATGTGCTGAGGCTGCCGCTCTGCTGCACCTTGCCTGTCACCACCGGCTTTGTAGGATTAGTTATATCCACAGTGTAAATAACGGTTCCCCGGGTCCACGCACTTGTGAGAACGAGCAGTTTATTGCCGCACAGGTACATCTGGTCTTTTCCATCAGTTTCGAGGCTTTTTTTCAGGGAAAGGGACGCCACCTTTCTGGTCTTTTCCCCTTCCACTTTGTGGATTACCACTGTGCCTCCCTGTTTCAGGGTGTAAATATAAGATCCGTCGGTTTGTACCAGTTCTCCTTCATCCACTCCCTGCACCTGAAGGTCGGTGGTGGAATGATCCCGTGTTGTATCATCGGTGCTGCCTGCACTGCTCAACTTGGTCTCCTCCTTGTCCTCTCTCTGGCGGATGCAGTCGTAAATCTCTGCGTAAGTGCCGCCGGAAGATTCCTTTTCTTTCTGATCTTGTGCCACTTTTTCCTCATGAGATGCTGTCTTCTCCTTTGCCACCTGGCTCTTGTTCCCGGCAAACAGTCCGCTTCCGGCATACACCAGGACACACAGCAGGACTGCTGCCGCCACTGCCCCCATACCATACCATTTTTTATGAGATTTCTTTTGATTTACCTGCCGGCACTGTTTCTCTATTTCGGATGGCTCCAGACTTTCCGGCACCTCCACCTTCAACGCCTTTTTCTGCAGGATTTCATACATTTCATCTTCTTTCATTGCTGCCACCTTTCTACTCCGCCTGCTCACGAAGTTTTGCTAATGCTCTGCTTTTCAGGGAACGGATGGTTCCCTCTTTTTTTCCAAGGATCTTTCCTATTTCTCTGCTGCTGTACCCGCCGAATACAGAAAGAGAAAGAACCATTCTCTCCGTTCCGTTAAGCACTTTTAAATACTCTCTGATCTCCGCCTCTTCAAATCCAGCTTCTTCTCCGACAGGTTCCTTAAGGGATGCATCCTCCAGGGAATAAACTGTCTTTCTTAACATTTTTCTGCACTCATTGGCTGTGATCTGGAATAACCAGCTTTTAAAGGAACTATTTTTCCGCAAAGACCCGATCTGCTCATAAGCTTTCAGCACCCCCGCACTGACTGCATCCTCTGCCTGACTGGCATTTTTCATTACCGAAAGGGCAAAGTAAAACAATTCCTTATAATATCGCTGGTATAACAAAGCAAATCCATGAGCGTCTCCTTTTTTGGCCTCGTTTACCAGAACCCACTCTGCATTTGTCATGACTACCTCTTTTCTATCTGTTTTCCGGATTCCATAGATTAGAGTCTGGAAGGGCCGGAAGTGTTGCACACAATTTTTATTTGTTTTATACTATGGATTATGAGTGAAGAAAAAGAAATCGTCAACCTGTCTGTCCGCGGTCTGGTTGAATTTATGTTCCGCGGGGGTGATATCACTTCCGGCGGCAGCGGCGTCCGAGATACCGACGCCATGCAGATGGGCAGCAGGATCCATCGTAAAATTCAAAAACAAATGGGTATTGGCTACGAGGCAGAGGTAGCCCTTTTTGCCGTGTTTTCTCTGACCAGCCAGAAATATGGCACTCCCTTTGATCTGAAGATCGAGGGCCGGGCCGATGGCGTGTTTGAAAAAGACGGAGAGGTCATGATCGACGAGATCAAGGGGATGTTTCTGGATGTAACAGAATTGAAAGAACCTTTCTTTGTCCACAAAGCCCAGGCCATGTGCTACGCCTATATGGTGGCAGAAGACCGAAACCTTCCATCCATCGGGGTGCAGATGACCTACTGCAATCTGGAGACAGAGCAGATCCGGCGTTTTGAGGATCATTTTGACCGGAATGAGATCACAGCCTGGTTCAACGATCTGATACAACGGTATGAAAAATGGGCCATTTACCAATATGACTGGCAGCGCAGGCGCAATGCATCCATTCACGAACTTGTCTTTCCTTTTCCCTACCGGAAGGGGCAGAAAGCGCTGGCCGCCATGGTATACCGTACCATTGAAAAAAAGGATAAACTTTTTATCCAGGCGCCCACGGGAGTAGGAAAAACCATCACAACCCTTTTTCCAAGCATCAAAGCTATGGGAGAAGGTCTTGATGACCGTATTTTCTATCTGACAGCCAAGACCATTACCCGCACCGTAGCCGAGGAATGTTTTCAGCTTCTGGAACAACAGGGCCTTGAATTCAAAGCAGTTACCCTGACTGCCAAGGAAAAAGTCTGCATCCTGGATGCCCCTTCCTGCTCACCGGAAGACTGCCCTTACGCCAAAGGCCATTATGACCGAGTCAACGAAGCGGTATACGACCTTCTTACCAGCGGCGAGCCACTTCGGCGTCAGACGCTGGCCGCTTATGCCGAGAAGCACCGGGTATGCCCTTTTGAGTTCAGCCTGGATGTATCTCTGTATGCAGACGCTATTATCTGCGACTACAACTATGTATTTGATCCTACCGTGTATCTGCGCCGGTTCTTCCCTTCTGACAAACAGGGTAATATGATCTTTTTGGTGGACGAAGCCCACAACCTGGTGGAGCGGGCCAGAGAGATGTACAGCGCGGCTTTGATCAAAGAGGACATTCTGGCGGTAAACCGCATCCTGAAATCCATGGAACGCCACGAAAAAAGGCCGGAAGCAGCTTACAATCTTCGGAAATACGAAAATGCCTTATCGGCTCTGAACCGCTCCATGCTTTCTTACAAGCGGGAATGTGACGAATTTGAGGTACTGGAACACCTAGACGCTATGGAATTTCAGCTTTTGCGGGTTCTCTCTGCCTACGAACTGGTGGCCAAGGATTATCCGGTGCTGCCGGAAAGAGAAACCATGCTGAATTTTTATTTTAATGCCAGAAACTTTTCCCGGGTCCTGGAATTGTTAGACGAAAAATACCGCATTTACGCAGACTATACCGAAACCGGTGATTTCCGCATTAAACTACAGTGTATGGATCCCTCCAACTGCCTGAAAGAGGTATTTGAGCGGGGCCGGTCCGCCATTCTATTTTCCGCCACTTTACTGCCTGTGAGATATTACAAAGAACAGCTGGCCGGCGGTCTGCAGGATCCGGCGGTATACGCCGATTCCTCTTTTTCACCGGAGCAGCGGAAAGTTCTGATTGCCCGGGATGTGACCAGCAAATATACCAGGCGGGGTCCGGAAGAATATCGAAAAATCGCCTCCTATATTGAGCAGTTTGTCTCAGCCAAAGAGGGAAATTATCTGGTTTTCTTTCCTTCTTATCAGTTTATGGATCAAATCGTCAATCGGTTGAACCTTTCCCCGTCCCAGACCCTTCTGGTGCAAAGTCCCGATATGCGGGAATCCGATAAAGAAAATTTTCTGGCCGCCTTTGATTCGCCGGGGGATAAAACTCTGGTGGGATGCTGCGTACTGGGGGGCATCTTCAGTGAAGGGATCGACCTGAAAGAAGACCGGCTGATCGGAGCCGCCATTGTAGGGACCGGCCTTCCTATGGTGTGCCACGAGAGAGAACTGTTCAAAGACTATTATGACGAAAAAAAGGGCAAAGGCTTTGATTACTCATACCTTTACCCGGGGGTCAACAAAGTATTTCAGGCCGGAGGCCGTGTGATCCGCACCGTGGAGGACCGTGGCGTGATCCTTCTGCTGGATGAACGCTTCCTGGAACGACAGTATACCAGCCTTTTTCCTAGAGAATGGTATCCCTATGAAGTGGTGGATGAACACACTCTGGCGGATTCTCTGGAAAAATTCTGGCAGTAGACTCCTACGCCTTCTTGTTCTTCTCGCACTGCTGGCAGTTGCCATGACAGCTGCCACAGTCCGCTCCGTCGTTTTTTTCTCCCCGCTTCTCCTTGTCCTGCGCCACATAGCAGATCACGACGATGGCGCCGCACACAATGAGCATCACGAGAAGCCACTTTAATATTCCTGCCAAAATTCCCATTACGATCTCTCCTTTTCAAAAATCTCCGGGCTGATCTCCCGGACAAACCGGGAGGCCTCTGCCTCTTTATTAAACCGCTCTTCCACAAATGACAGATCCAGATATTTCTTTGCCCTGGTCATGGCCACATACAGCATGCGGCGTTCCTCCTCCACATCTCCCGACTGGATGGCCTTGCGGTATGGACACACGCCCTCATTGATAGTAGGGATAAATACTGCCTGAAATTCCAGTCCTTTGGAACCATGCATAGTCATCAACCTTACCCCTTTTTCTTCCTCAGGCAGCGTCCGCCTGTTTTCCGCCATTTTTTTCAATTCTTCTCCATAACTTTCCCCATAGGCCAGCCACTCCGCCAGACTTTTACATTCTCGGGTGGTCTCCTGCAGTTCTTCCAGTATTTCCATCCAGTCATCCACACTGACATTTCTCTCTTTGGCATAGGTCTCCAGAAATTCGTCATATCCAATGCCCTTTCGTATGTAGTGTATGGCCGAATAGGGCGACATAGTACGGATGGCCCTTAATTCATTTTCAAAATCCTGGATCCTCTCCAGCATCCAGGGCTGTCCCTTTTTCAGATAAAAACCTTTCAGCCCGCCAAAGGTCACCTCTTCTGTATCAAAGGCACTCCGGCTTATATAACGCACCGGCCGGTTGCAGATCTGCAAAAATTTCCCGCGGCTTCTGTCTCCCAGCGCAATCTCCACATAACAACGAAGATCTTTGGCGATCCAGGTCTCAAACATATTGGGAAGCCTCTCCTTCATGGTAAAAGGAATCCCCCGCTCCATCAGTTTTCCCGCCAGTGTCCGCATCTGCATATTGGTACGGAACAACACTGCCATATCCTCCCAGTCCATTCCATCTTTCTGGTAGGACTGCATCTTCCGCAGGATCCTCTCCGCCTCGGAATACAGCGTCTTGCACTTGTGGATCACCACTTTCTGGGTAGCTTTCTGCCAGGCCTGCATCTTCTTATTAAATCTCTTCTTATTACATTTTATCAGTTTATCGCTTGCCTGTAAAATCTGGGGTGAACAACGGTAATTCGTCCCCAGCACGATCTGCTTTCCCTGGGGATACTGCTTTGGAAAAGAAAGCATAATATCCGGCCTGGCTCCCCGGAACCCATAAATAGACTGGTCATCGTCCCCTACAATAAAAAGATTGTTTTCCGGTTCCGCTAACATTTTAATGGTCTCGTACTGCAGCCGGTTAATGTCCTGAAACTCGTCAATCAGTATAAAACGGAACACCTGCTGCCATTTTTTCAATATGTCTTTCCGCTGTCTCAGCAGATCATAGGTATACACCACCATATCATCAAAATCCAGACAGCGGTGCCTCTGTAAGCGGGTCTGGTATCCCTGAAAAATATCCCGGAATACCTGCTCCGGGCAGTTTGCGGAGTAATAACAGTCTATGTCGATCCCCTCGCCTTTTACCTTACTGATCTCCTTCTCAATATCTTCTATAAACTCCCTGGCATCCTCTACTTCATAGGAGGTTTCCCGCAATGCCTCTTCCAGGAACCGGAATTTCAATGCCGGTGTGACTATATCCTTGGCTTCATAATTATAAGCCACCCTCAGCATCTGAAAAAAAACAGAATGAAAGGTTCCAAACCGCACCGGATATGCTTTTTCTGCCATACTGCGAAACCGCTGCTGCATCTCCACTGCGGCGGCTTTTGAAAAAGTCACTACCAGGATCTGTTTGGGACTGACTCCCTGCTCCTCAATCAGATTAAGCACCCGGTTGGTGATCACCGTGGTCTTGCCGGATCCCGGTCCCGCCAGCACCATAGCCGGTCCCTCAAAATGTTCAATGGCCTGTTTTTGTTCTGTGTTGAATGAATCGTTCGCCATATTTTCCTTCCCCTTATGATAAAAAGAACCTGCCATCCCTGAAAACACTCCAGGCAGGCAGGCTCTTGCATCGTCTTATCTATTCATCTTCGTCATCAATATTATATTTTTTCGCTGCATCTGCAATGTTTAACGCATGATCTCCTACACGCTCAAGATCCACCAGAATCTCGTTATAATAAAGGCTTTCTGACGCTCCGCACTTAGACTTGGAAAGTCTCTTCACATTGCGTGCCCGCATCTTCTCAACCATCAGGTCGATCTGAGCCTCCTGATCATAGATAACATGATACAACTCTTCACTTGGCTCTTTAAAATGCTCTATAGCAAGATCAAAAATCTTGTATACACACATAGACAACTCTTTCAAGTCCTTCAATGCCTTCTCTGAGAACTTCTGCTTATCCTCTTTCATGTGAACTGCATATCCAAGGACATTCTCAGCGTGGTCACCAATTCGCTCCAAGTCCGTCACAATATGATAAAGATTACCGGCATGAACTGCCTCTTTCTCATTCAATCCCAGCTCACTGGTACGAACCAGCGCATCAATGATCTCTTTATTCAGAAAATCTACCGCTGACTCGTTCTGATTAAATTCATCTTCCGTAATCGTCATTTTATCATAATATGCCTTGGTACACGCTTCAATATTAGAGCGGACCAAAGTATACATACGCTCTACTTCTCTGTCGATCTGACCGATCAGCACGGTACCGGACTGGTATCCGGACTCATCAATATAATGCAAAGACGCCACTTCTTTGATATCCTCGCCAGGTACGATCCACTTGGAAAGTTTCACCAGATACTTGGCACATGGCAGCAACACGATCACTGTAACGATATTGAAGATAGAGTTGGCATTGGCGATCTGTCTGGACGGGTCGGACGCCGTTCCCTGGATCAGGTTAAATACTCCCGGGAATATCTGGGTCACGATCACAAACAATACCATACCGATGCTCTCAAACAAAGCAACGATAATAGCCACTCGTTTGGCATCCTTTCTTCCACCAATGGAAGCCAGTAACGGTGCTACTGACGCTCCGATATTCATACCTAACATCAGGTAGAACATCTGTGGGAAACTGGTCATAACCCCTGCCACTGCCAAAGTCTGCAATACACCGACGGAAGCAGAAGCACTCTGGATAATAACCGTAAAGATCAGACCGATCACAACACACAGGATCGGATTACTGAAGTTTGTCAGCAGTTCCTGGAACCAAGGTGTATCTTTCAACGGTCCCATAGACTCTTTCATGCTCTCCAGACCAATAAACAACACGCCCAGACTGGTAATGATCTGTCCTACTGTCTTGATCTTCGGCTTCTTGGCAACCATTGTGACTGCCACACCAATAAATGCAATAACGGGAGCAACCTGACCGATGTTAAAAGCAATCAGCTGTCCTGTGATCGTCGTTCCGATCTTGGCACCCATCAGAATCCCGACGGACCTCTCCAGCTGCATCATACCTGCATTTACAAATCCAACTACCATGACACACATGGCATTGGAGCTCTGGATCAATGCTGTCAATCCGGCTCCTACCAGCATAGCAAGAATCCGATTCTTCGTAAGTTTCTCCAGTATCTTCTTTAAGTAGGAACCGGCAACCAACTTCAATCCATCGCTCATTAAGTTCATTCCGAAAATGAACAGAGCCAATCCACCTGCCAGTCCAACAACATTCCAAACGCTCATTGTTTAATTCCTCTCCCAATCAAAACTAGTTCAATTGTAAAATCTGCGTAAAATGTACATCCACAGACCAATATAACACCATTCCCGGGAATAAACAACGACTTTATTATTTTTTTATATTCCGTGAAACATCCTATTCAAGGGAATCCATTGTTTCACGAAGGGTATCTGCAGACTCATGAAGTTTGGCAACTTCCTTTTCATCCAGCGAAATCGGCATGGAACACTCCACTCCTTCTTCACCAAGGATTGCCGGCATACTGAGGACAACTCCCTCTACGCCATACTCTCCCTGCATGGAAATCGATACCGGGAAAATAGATTTTTCATCCAGTACAATGGCCTGGCATAGCCGTTTAACAACCATGGCAATACCATAATAGGTAGCATGTTTTTTCTCAATGATCTCATAAGCACTGTTCTTAACCTGCTCAGCGATCGCCTCTGTATTGTTTACATGGTCATAATGTCCACGCATCTCACACATAGTGGAAAGAGGCACACCGGAAACATTGGCACTGCTCCAGGCTGCGATCTCGCTGTCACCGTGCTCACCGATAATATAAGCATGCACATCACGGCTGTCTACAGACAAATGCTCACCCAGTTTATGCTTCAGTCTGGCTGTATCCAGTGTCGTTCCGGATCCAACGATACGCTTTGCCGGCAAGTTGCTTACTTTCTGGGCTACGGCAGTAAGAATATCCACCGGATTGGACACAATCAGCAATATTCCTTTGTAATCAATGGCATTAATCTGCTCAATAACAGAAGTCATGATCTTGGCATTTTTCTGTACCAGATCCAGTCGTGTCTCTCCCGGTTTCTGTGCTGCACCGGCTGTCACAACGATGATGGCTGCATCTGCCAGATCACTGTAATCTCCTGCCACAACCTGGGCAGATCCCACAAAACAGACACCATGGCTGATATCCATTGCCTCTCCTTCTGCTTTCTGGCGGTCTACATCCACCAGAACAATCTCAGAAAACAGTCCTCCCTGCATCAGTGCAAAAGCCGATGACGAACCTACAAAACCACAACCAACAATACCTACTTTTCTCGTATTCATAAAACTCATTCCTCCTGATCTATCTTATTCCATAGTATCTGCCCACATCCATAAATAATACCCCTTTTTCTACTATGTTATATACTATTTCTTCCAAATCGTCAAGTCGCACGCCGCCTCTCACGGTCTGTTTCGATCCACTCATCCAGTGTAAGAGGTGTATAATCAGAAAACATACAGAAGCAGTTGATCATCTGGCAGGGTATATGCCGCAACTGTCCGGATCCCGGCCCTGTATAGACAGTCTGTTCAGCCTCTTTTATAAAATGATCGATCAACCTTTCGTCTCTTGTATCGTGGACATGGCCGTACAACATATATGTTTTGGGATTTTCCTCTTTGTCCCGGCGGTACTGGCCATTATAACAGCAAATAGGGTAATGGCTCAGCACCACTTTCCGTCCGTTGTCGTGAAGTTCCGCATAGGGACGGATCCACTCAAACCGGGATGGGTCAAATCTGCGATCGGACAGATAATTGTCGTGGTTTCCCACGATCAAATATAGTTTACCCTGAAGTCTGTCCAATATTTCACTGGTTTTTTTCCCCCGTTCCATAGACACATCTCCCAGGATCACCACCTCATCCTGTGGCCTTACTTTTTCATTCCATCTGCGGATCATATATTCATGCATGGCATCACAGTCGGCAAATCCCCGGCAATCCATCTTGGTCAGCAGTGCCTCATGGAAAAAATGCAGATCCGAAATATAATATCGCACGCTCTCACCTCCTGTAACAGACACAAAAATGCTCCAGGGCGACCATTGTCTCTCTGGAGCAGATTCGTTTATCTGTTTTACTGCCTTTATTTGATCTCGTAAATCCATCCTTCCGGTGCTTCCAGATGTCCCATCTGGATACCAGTCAATGTCTCATACAATTTCTTGGTAACAGGTCCCATCTCCTCCATGCCGGCTGGGAAACAGATTTCTTTGCCATGGTCATTGATCTTGCCTACCGGTGAGATAACAGCCGCTGTTCCACACAGACCGCACTCTGCAAAGTCTTTTACCTCTTCGAATGGTACCACTCTCTCCTCTGTCTCAAGACCCAGGATCTCTCTGGCTACATAAACAAGGGATCTTCTTGTGATAGATGGGAGAATACTGTCAGATTTTGGTGTTACAACTTTGCCATCCTTTGTTACAAAGATAAAGTTGGCTCCACCAGTCTCCTCTACATTGGTTCTGGTGGCTGCATCCAGGTACATATTCTCATCAAATCCCTGATTGTGGGCATCTACAATGGCATGAAGACTCATGGCATAGTTCAGACCAGCTTTGATATGTCCTGTACCATGTGGTGCCGCACGGTCAAAATCACTGACACGGATCGTAATTGGTTTTGCGCCGCCCTTGAAGTATGGTCCTACCGGTGTACAGAAAATACGGAACTCATACTCATCGGATGGTTTAACACCGATTACAGGTCCTTTGGCAAACATATATGGACGTATGTACAAAGTAGCACCGGAGCCATATGGAGGCACATACTCTGCATTTGCCTTTACTACTTTTTCAATGGCCTCTACGAACTTGTCCTCTGGGAATACAGGCATCTCCAGACGACGACAGGAATCTGCCATTCTGGATGCATTCAGATCCGGACGAAACACGACAATTCTTCCATCCTCTGTTGTATATGCTTTCATTCCCTCAAAACAAGTCTGTGCATACTGCAATACACCGGCGCACTCGCTCATGGTAACAGTAGCGTCTGTAGTGAGTCCGCCTTCATCCCACTTGCCATCCTTGTAAGTAGCTACAAATCGCTGTGCTGTCTCATGATAACCAAAGCCAAGGTTGGACCAGTCTATGTTTTTCTTTTCCATTTCGATTCCTTCTTTCTTGCGTTTCACTTTATGTGTTTTATCTTACAACTTGACAGGGTGGCTGTCAAGATTTCCTCTTTCCTAAACCATTATTTTTTATTATAATATACATAATTGATTGCTATGGGAGGTAATAATGAAAAATATATTATGTTTTGGAGATTCAAATACTTATGGACTGATCCCTTTTGGCGGCCGGCTGGATGAACACACCCGCTGGACCAGGGTGCTGTCCTCCCTGTTGGGAAAAGACTACTGGATCCACGAGGAAGGCCTGAACGGGCGCACCACCGGTTTGGATGACCCGGTATGGCCGGGGCGGAACGCACTGGATTACCTTGATCTGTGTCTGGAGACCCATGAGCCGCTGGACCTTACGATCCTTATGCTTGGGACCAATGATCTGAAAATATGTTTTTCCCCTTCTCCGGAAGCCATCGCCAGCCGCCTCCGGATCCTGGCGGAAAAAATACAGCAGGCATCCCATGCTCTTCTGATCGTAAGTCCTGTACCTCTGGGCGAAAAAATGTCCACCGGCCCCTGTGCCGCCGACTTTCCGCCGGAATCTGTAGCGGTATCCCACCAGTTATCTTCTGCCCTGCGGGAAACGGCCGATGCCTGCGGTGCCTGGTTTTTAGATGCAGGGGACTACGCCGAAGTGTCGGATATTGACAGTGTCCACATCACCCCTGACGGACACCGTTCCCTGGCTCACGCTGTTTATGAGAAATTACGATCCATGAATTTCTGATGCACGGGGAAGCAGTACATACCTATTATCACGCAAGGAGGAATTCTGTGAGAGTTACCGGAATCATATGTGAATTCAATCCATTTCATGATGGCCACAAATATTTAATAGAACAAGCCAAAGAATTAACCGGATCCGACTATACCGTCTGTCTCATGAGCGGCGATTTTGTCCAGCGTGGTGAACCGGCGGCACTGGACAAATACACCCGCACAAAACAGGCATTGGAGGGAGGCGCCGACCTGGTTTTGGAACTGCCGGTGCGCTACGCCCTCTCCAGCGCCGGAGACTTTGCTGCGGGAGGTGTGTGCGCCCTGTCCGCCTTAGGCTTCGTAACAGATCTCTGCTTTGGCAGTGAATGGGGCGAGATTCGTCTTTTTGAAAAAACTGCTCAGGTGCTGCACCAAGATCAGGATGCTCTGGCAGACGCCATCCGTAAAAAGCAGAAAACAGGTGTCTCCTTTGCCGCCGCCAGAGAACAGGTTTTATCCCAACAATATGACCTGTCTCCCTCCCTGTTATCCCAGCCCAATAACACTCTGGGTGTGGAATACTGCCTGGCAATCCTGAACCAGGACTCCCCTTTGCAGCCCCACACCATCAAACGGCAAGGGGCCGGCTATCACGAACAAACTCTGTCAGAGAATTTTCCATCTGCCACCGCTCTCCGGCAGAATATGGCAGCAGAGAATGTCCCTCATCTGACACTGGACGATTTTTCAGATATGATCGGTGCCAGCCTGCTAAAAAGCCGGGATCTGACCCGTTACAAAGACATTTCACCCGATCTTGCCGGTCGCATCCACAGAGAACTTTCTACCTATCATCAGGCGTCTGATCTTGTGGCCCGGTGCCAGACCAGGATCTTTACCGAAAGCCGTGTCCGCCGGTGTCTGCTGCAATGCCTCTTAGACCTGACGCCGGAAATCAATGTTTCTATCCCTTATCTCCGGCTTTTAGGCATGAAAAAAAAAGCCAGCCACTTGTTAAAACAAGTCACTGACTGTCGTATCATCACTCGCCTCGCAGCCGATGAAAAACTCCTGACAGAGGATGTGCTGGCTCTTTTACGCCAGGATATCCTGGCTTCTGACCTTTACCGTATGATCTGGAATCGAAAATACGGCAGTATGGAGCGCAATGAATATCAACACTCACCCCTGCTTCAAGTCTGAAATCCTTTTGGCCCAGAATGGCACTCCATCTTCTGAAATGCCGCAGATGCCGATGGTCTGACAATTTCTCTCTGCATCCCATACCGCTGTTACAAATGCTTCTTCGGTATGTGGACCATATGAAATAGTCAGTTTATGTCCTTCGTACTTCCAGGTTCCCTGGATGGAACAGCACTCATAATAATCTCCATAGCATCCCCGGTCCAGCTTCATCGGAACTCCGGTCTGGATGCCCTGTGGCAGAGTCTTTGTCAGAGTAATCCTCTCATATTTACCAAGAACCTTCTCCAATGGAATATCCTGGACGATCTCTCCTGCATATGGCTCCGGTGCTACTACCGGCCAACCGCTTTCTGACCAGTACATCTTACGGATCTGCATCGTTGACGGCTCCAGCCAGTCTCCTATGTACTCTTTCTGGCGAATATGATTTACAAGATACCAGTTTCCATCCTTGTCGTGCAATACAGAGTTGTGTCCCGGCGCCATATAGCCTACGCCATGGCTCCACTGATAACCACAATACGCCATATAACCCACTTCGTTATGTGGATCCTCCGTATCCGTCATTTCTCTTCCGTTGTAATCCACATAAGGACCGGTCACCTTTTTACTGCGGCCCACTCGAATCTGATAATCGGTTTTCAACGATCCATAAGAAACGAACAGATAATAATACTCCGTCTCCTCATTATAAATAATATAAGGACCTTCCACCGCTCCGCTAAGCCATGCCGGACGACAGCAGATGCAGGTACCAATGCCATCCTCTGCAGCCAGTCCTGTCTGCTCATTCAGTTTCAGAATGTGGATTCCTCCCCAGAATGAACCATATACCATATACATTTCTCCGGTTTTCACATCCCGTATGATATTGGCATCAATTCCGTTTACCGGCATGGACTCATCGGTTTTCAGCACGCAGTCTTTGGGCTCAAAAGGTCCTTCCGGTTTATCTGAAACAGCTGTAAAAATACAGGATTTCTGGGAGCCGAAAGAAGAATTGGAGCAGTACAGACGATATTCATCTCCTACCTTTACCATATCCGGTGCCCAGATGTGCTTTGTACCAACCCATTCCTGGGACTCTGCCGGTGGCTCCGGCACTACTTTGCCCAGATTTTTCCAGTGGATCAGATCCGGAGACTTCATAGCAATGGCATCGGTTCCATAGATATAGTAGTCTCCCGTTACATCATCCTGGTAAATCGCCGGATCATGGGTCAGCCACAGTCCCATTTCATCGGAACAGCGGTCTGGCATATGTTCAAAAATATTTCTCGGTGGCTGTTTTGGCGGCTCTGCCGGGTAAAAAACATCTTTACTCATATTTCACCTCTCTTTTCTGTTTAAAAATGGCTTGACAGACAATCCCTGTCAAGCCACAATGCTTTTCTTATGGAAATTATAAATCTTAGCGGTAGAATACTTCGCCCAGCATCAAGTCACGCTTGAAGTCGCGGATGTTTGTATTCTTGTCAATGTATACAGCTTCAATGCCCATTGCATTTGCCCATTCACCCATCTGATCTGCTGTCAGGTCATATGTGAATGCTGTATGATGTGCACCACCTGCAAGGATCCATGCCTCAGCACCTGTGTAAAGGTCTGGCTGTGGAGTCCAGAAGTTAGTAGCTACAGGAAGTTTTGGCATTGGTTTCTCGTTCTTCTTGCACTCAACATCGTTGATGATAAGACGGAAACGGTTTCCAAGGTCGATCAGAGAACATGCAATTCCGGCACCTTCTTTGGATGTAAATACCAGACGAGCTGGATCTTCGCGATCACCCATGGAAAGTGGCTGGCATTTAATGCTGATCGGGCCATCTGCGATAGATGGACAAATCTCAAGCATATGAGCCTGAAGGATTCCTTCTTTGCCTTTTACCATATTGTATGTGTAATCCTCTAACATGGATGTACCTTTGGCATCTTTCTTGCCTGCTGTCATGATCTTCATAAGACGAACCATAGCAGCTACTTTCCAGTCACCCTCTGCACCGAAACCATATCCTTTTTCTTCCAGTCTCTGGATAGCCAGTCCCGGAAGCTGTTTCAGGGAACCAAGATCACCAAAGTGAGTAACGATTGCCTGATAGTTCTTCTCATTCAAAAATCTCTCAAAACCAAGCTCGATCTGAGCCTGTACAGCTACATGTTTCTTGAACTCTTCCGGGTCTCTTCCCTCAAGAAGAATGTCATATTTGTCATAATACTCATCTACCAAAGCGTTGGTATCAGAAGCGGATACAGAAGCTACACAGTCTGCGATCTCGTTTACAGGGTAAGCATCTACTTCCCATCCAAATTTGATCTGAGCTTCTACTTTATCACCTTCTGTAACAGCAACATTACGCATGTTATCTGCCACACGCATTACACGAATGTGGCTGCTCTCCATAATACCGATAGCAGTACGCATCCAGTCGCCAATCTTCTCCTGAATAACAGGATCAGTCCAATGACCAACAACAACTTTACGCTCAATTCTCATACGGCTTACAATATGACCATACTCACGGTCACCATGTGCTGCCTGGTTCTCGTTCATGAAGTCCATATCGATGGTGTCGTAAGGAATTTCTTCATTGAACTGTGTATGAAGATGAAGCAGTGGCTTTCTGTACTCCTGCAGACCAAGAATCCAGGATTTAGCTGGAGAGAATGTATGCATCCAGGTAATAACACCGGCACAATTCTCATCTGCATTTGCCTCATTGAAAGTCTTACGGATCAATTCGTTAGTGATCAGGGTTGGTTTCCAAACTACTTCGTAAGGAAGCTTGCCAGATTTGTTCAAAGCGTCCACAATCTGTTTGGAATGCTCTGCTACATGAGCGAGACACTCATCTCCATAAAGATCCTGAGATCCTGTACAAAACCAAAACTTATAGTCTTTTGATAATAACATGTCGTCCTCCTTTTACTGTATGGGAAAACCCCCACACATTCTATAAATGAATTTGCTTTCATTATACAACGCATAGGGGTTTCTTTACAAGATAAAATTTAAAATTTTATATCAAATTGCGAATACTTTTATAGAGTACCGCACCATTTTCTCCCACGGAGATAGAAACCTTTCCATCCTTCACAGTCAAAACCCGGGCTTCCAAGGAAAATCCCTGCTGGTCCGTGGCCATCATAGAAGCAATTTTTTCGCCATCCTTCAGTCCCAGACGCCATACATCCACTTGGATCTCTCTTTGGGTTCCTCCCGTCTGTACGACAATGATTGCCTTTTCTTCTCCCTGGAACCGGCCGTACACGATCAGGCCGTTTTCACTGTGTAGATACAGCATACTTCCTGTCTTAAATACCTGATAGTCTCTGTGGATACGGATCATTTCTTTATGGAATCGGATCAGTTCATTGTCCTCTCTGCCCCATGGATAACTGCGGCGGTTATCCGGATCCGTCCATCCACACACACCCGCTTCATCACCGTAATACAGGGTAGGTGCTCCGACCCATGTCATCTGCATCACAACCGCCTGTCTCATCACAGCCGTATTTACACCCATATCCGCCGCCCTCGGTCCGGCAAATGCAGTCCGTCCTACTTTTTTGTTGGTACGGGTTAAAAATCTCGAATGGTCGTGGTTGGAAAGCTCATTCATGGCCACCTGTGCCGAAGGCATTGTAAAACGGGCACCATAATCGGTCATAGCACCAAAAAAAGCAGAAGAATCACCGATCATGTCCGGTGCTGCCATATCACTGTGTTTTTCCATTCCTGTTAAAAACCAGCTGACAGGTTCCATAAAAGCATCATAATTCATAACTGTATCCCACTGGCTTCCATCCAGCCATGGGGAAGGATCTCCATAATGCTCTGCCAGGATGATCGCCTCCGGATTCGCTTTCTTCACGCTCTCACGGAATTTTCTCCAGAATCCATGGTTATAATCCTCTGAATGTCCCAGATCTGCTGCCACATCCAGACGCCATCCGTCCGCATTGTATGGTTCCGATACCCATTTTTTTGCAATGCGCATAACATAAGACGCCAGTTTCTCCGATTCCTCGTAATTTAACTTCGGCAAAGTATCGTTACCCCACCAGGAATCATAGTGTGTATTGTCCGGCCAGCTTCCATCGGGATAAAAATGGAAAAAATCATGATACGGACTGTCTTCCGTCAAAAAAGCCCCTTTTTCATAACTTGCATCCCGGTCGTATATCTTTTCCCGGTCCAGCCATTTATTAAAAGAACCACAGTGGTTGAACACACCGTCCAGGATCACTTTCATGCCCCGCTTATGCACCTCTTCTACAAACGATGCAAAAAACGCATTACTGGCCTCTAAGTTTTCTTTGTTTACCACCCGCTGTATATAACGCTCTGCATGGGAATTGTCCAGATCTCCCTCCGGAAGGACCTCTCCTCCATCCTTTGTGATGACACCGTAATGAGGATCCACATAATCGTAATCCTGAGTATCATATTTGTGGTTGGATGGGGACACAAAAATAGGGTTCAGATAAAGCACTTCTACCCCCAGGTCCTGGAGATAGTCTAATTTTTCCCAGATGCCTTTTAAATCTCCGCCGTAAAACTCACGGACTCCCATAGACGCAGGCATTTTGTTCCAGTCCTTTACCCGGGTCACCGGCTCGCCAATATAAGAATACTCTCTGTCCACTACATCGTTGGAAGAATCCCCATTGTAAAAACGATCTACAAAGATCTGGTACATAACCGCGCCTTTTGCCCAGGCCGGAGTATGAAAACCAGGTATGATGCAAAAATCAAAATACGGGTTAATCTCGTCCACCACGCCCTGACGGTTGTAGCAGATCAACTCTCCCCTTTTTTCAATCTGAAAATGATAAGAAATCTGATGACTCTCCAGTGAAAGAGTTACAGCATAGTAGTCAAACTGACTGTTTCTTTCTTTCACATACATATCGTAACATACGCCATCTACAACGGCTGTTACTTTTTCAGCATCGTCCCGCCCCGTGCGGCAAAGGATTTCTACTTGTGAATTTATTTCTGGTTCTGCCGGATTTACAAAATTACCGGTACCATCACTAAAAATGGCAGCTCTGTTTATTGTTCCGTCTGTCATAGTCTGTTTCCGTCATCCTTTCCCCTGTATATTTTTTTATTTCTCTCAATAAAAGTCAAAAGGACAGCTTCACGATGCTGTCCTTTTGGGAGAAGGTATTTTTGTTACTTATGGGGTGTAGCAAAAACTATATAATGTATTGGGGTTTACGAGTGTTACTATAACATTGTTTGCTACATAAGTGTGAACAAACATCAACTTTTTTTTCATTTTTTTTTGTGTAATTTACCCAATACTTTTCTCCCGTTTGAACTTTTGCACAATTCATTATTCATTTTCTCCGTTTTCCTCGTCATTATGCTCAAACAACGATTTAAACTCATCCTGGCCGATACGCTCTTTTTCAATCAAAAGCTCTGCCAGTTTGTGCAATACATCCATATGATCTTTCAAAATACCTGTTGCTTTTTCGTGACAGGTATCAATGATCTTTTTCACTTCGCGGTCAATTACTTCCGCTGTGCCTTCGCTGAAGTTCTTGGTGTGTCCAATGTCTCTTCCGATAAACACTTCATCATCCGATGTGCTGTAATTGATCATTCCCAGTTCTTCTGAGAAACCGTATTTGGTAACCATGTCTCTGGCTGCTTCGGTAGCCTGGCGGATATCCTGTACTGCGCCGGTGGTAACATCTTCAAAGATCAGTGACTCTGCAATGCGTCCGCCCAGACAGACCGTGATATCCTGCAGCATCTTTCCTTTGGTCAAATGCATTTCATCCCGCTCCGGCAGCGGCATAGTGTAACCTGCTGCCCCCTGTCCGGTCGGAATAATAGACACTGTATACACAGGTCCCACATCCGGAAGCACATGGAACAAGATAGCGTGACCTGCCTCGTGATAGGCCGTGATCTTTTTGTCCTTTTCAGAAATAATACGGCTCTTTTTCTCGGAACCGATTCCCACCTTGATAAAGGATTTGCGGATGTCTTCATCCTTGATATACCCACGGTTATCCCTGGCTGCTGCAATGGCAGATTCGTTCATAAGATTTTCCAGATCCGCTCCGGCGAACCCTGCTGTAGTTCTGGCAACTTCTTCCAGGTTGACATCCTCTGCCAGCGGTTTATTTTTAGCATGTACCTTCAAAATCTCTTCTCTGCCCCGCACATCCGGCAGTCCTACATGGATCCTGCGGTCAAAGCGTCCCGGACGGAGAATAGCCGGATCCAGAATATCTACACGGTTGGTAGCCGCCATTACGATGATTCCTTCATTGACGCCAAAGCCATCCATCTCAACCAGCATCTGGTTCAGTGTCTGCTCACGCTCATCGTGACCGCCGCCCAGTCCGCTGCCTCGTCTTCTGGCTACGGCATCGATTTCATCAATAAATACGATACAAGGGGCATTTTTCTTGGCATCCTCAAACAGATCTCTGACACGGGAAGCACCGACACCTACAAACATTTCTACAAAATCCGAACCGGAAATACTGAAGAACGGAACGCCCGCCTCACCGGCAACGGCTTTTGCCAGCAATGTTTTACCGGTTCCCGGAGGACCTACCATGATCACACCTTTCGGGATCCTGGCTCCCAGTCTGGTGTACTTCTCAGGATCAGCCAGGAAATCTACAATCTCCTCTAACTGTTCTTTTTCCTCTACCAAACCGGCTACATCCGCAAATGTCTTTGCTTTGTCATCCGGTGTGGTCATCTTGGCACGGCTCTTTCCAAAATTCATCATCTTGGAGTTGCCGCCACCTCCCTGTGACTGTGAATTAAACATGCTGAACAGGAAAAACAGCAGGATAAATCCTACAAAATATGGAAGAACCGTCACATACCACGGCGTCTTCTGCACATCTTTTACTACTACATTGGTAAAATTCACGCTTTCCATATAGGACATCACTTTATTGACATCCGATATATAAAAACTCTTCGTCTGGTTTTCCTTGCTGACCACAACCACACGGCCGGTAGGAACTTCCTGATTCTGCACGATCTGCACCGACGCTACTTTATCCTTCTGCAGGTCCTGCTTAAAACTGTTATAGTTATAACTATCTTTGTTCACGCCTCCAAACAGATCATTACCAAACACTGCCAGCATGACCACCATAGCAATGAGAACGAAAAATCCTAATCCTCTCGCATTTTTCATGGGGAAAATCCTCCTTCTAGTCCAATAATTCTAACTCACCAATATATGGCAGATTGCGGTATTTCTGAGCGTAATCCAATCCAAATCCCACTACAAAATAATCCTCAATCTCAAATCCTAAATAATCAATGGAAACCGGTGTCACACGACGGCTTGGCTTATCCAGCAGGCTGCACAAACGCAGGCTGGCCGGATCCCTTTTCTTCAATATATTACTCAAAAGAGCCAATGTGCGTCCGGAATCCACAATATCTTCTACCACCAGTACATGACGGCCTTCTATACTCATGTTCAGATCCTGATCGATGGAAATCGTTCCGGTGCTGTCCATTCCTTCGCCATAACTGGACACTCTCATAAAATCCATGGTAACCGGCACTGTAATATATTTTGCCAGTTCACAGGTAAAAAATACACTTCCACTGAGAATACATACAAGATGAACTTTTTTACCAACATAATCCTCATTGATCTGCTGTGCGATCTCCTTGATTTTTGCAATCAGTTCTTCCTCACTGATTCTTACCTGAATTTCCTCTTTCACTATGATTCCTCCATTCCAAAGTATTCACAAACCGCTATTGATACCACCAGAACATGGCTGGTTTTTTCTGTCACTTTGTAATACTCGCTTATCCGCCCCGGGATTGCCCACAAAACATGGGATCCATCCGCCAATACCCACTGGCTGCTCCGCTGCTGCCGTGGAATGTGCTCATCTATATAGTACCGGGACAACTTCTTCTTATGTCCGTTCTGATCCATGCAAAAATAGTCGCCCTCCAAAGGGTTTCGTAAGAACAGACCATTTACAATCATATCATAATCAAACCATTTCGTATAGTCCTTTTGCGGAATTTTCTCCGGCAGTTCCAAACGATTTTTCAAGGTAAAAGAAACCTCATATATCACATCTTTTATCCCTATCTTATGTACATCCCCCGGCCGGCATGTCATTTGTGCCGCCGTCTCCTGTTTTTGTTTTCTCTGGTAAAAATAAATCCGGTCATATCCCTTTTCCACATCCGTCTCCCCCGGCAGCTGGATCCGCCTGCCACTCTCTGCCCGGCAGAGAGAATGGATCTTTTCATAATGGACGGCCGATATATCCTTTGCCCCGGTTACCATTTTTTCCAGCACCTGGCGCAAAACTTCATCCCGTACCACCTCTTCTTCCTGCAAAAAACCGTCGGTATCCAGACTGTATCCGTTGTCTTCCTTCCTTACCAGTCTGCCGGCCGCTTCTCTTCCCTGCTTTTCTATATAGAGACACCACTTTTCCTGCCTCTCTGCCATGGCCGCAATATGAGCTGCTGCCTGGGCGTTAATGTTTTTCGTTATCACAGGCAGTATCTGCCGGCGCAGTATATTTCGGCTGTATTTAAGACTGCTGTTGGTAGAATCCTCACAGTAAGACAGTTGCTTTTCAGCCAGATACGCTTCAATTTCCTGCCGGCTGACAAATAGAAGAGGTCTGATAAAAGGTCCTCTTTTTACCGGCATCCCCCGGAGACCTCTGGGACCGCTGCCCCGGAACAGATGAAACAATACCGTCTCCGCCTGGTCATCTCTGTGATGAGCCAGTGCGATCTTATCCGCCCCTACTTTTTTTGCATACTCTTCCATAGCCTCATACCGCAGGCGTCTTCCGGCCTCTTCCTCCGTCATCCCCAGTTCTTTTGCCGCCGCCGGCACATCTTTTTTTACAAGACAAAAAGGCAGGTTTTTCTTTCCTGCCAGTTCCCTTACAAAGGCTGCATCCCGGTCTGCTTCCGCTCCCCTGATCCCATGATGCACATGGATCACATACAGCGTCAGTCCCAGTTTTTCTTTTAATTCGTCTAACAGCGCCAGAAGGCACACGGAATCTGCCCCGCCGGACACACCTGCCACCACAGTATCCCCCGGCATCAGCAGCTTCTTTTGTTCATTATATGTTAAAAAATCCTGTAACACGGCTTCCTCCCGGATTCTTTGTTGTATTTATCTTTTATCTTAACGATTTTTGCCTCGTTCGTCAATTTTTATTCCAAAAACCAAGAACCAGCACCGTCATATCGTCTGCCGCCTCCTGACTGGCTCCAGCCAGTGCATGGATCAGGATCTGGTTGGCAAACTCCTGGGCGTTGGGACCTGCCACCTCTCTTATCATTTCTGTCATGTCTTTTTCATAGCCATCCGGCACGCCGTCCGACACAAGGATCACCATATCTCCCGGTTTCAACTGCCTCTTTACTACATCGCATCCGGTATCCACCGAAACGCCTACCGGCAGCGACTGAGCTTCGATCACTTCCACCTGGCCGTCCCGGTACAGATAGGCCGCAGCCGCACCGCTTTTGATAAACTGGCACCATCCCGTGTACAGATCCACCGACACCATATCCAGCGTCGTAAAGGATTCCCCTTCGTATTCTGCCACCAACAGCGTATTCAGAAGCCGCCAGGCTGTCTGCTTTTCAAATCCCGCCTCCAGCAGATGTTCCAGCGTTTCAATCAGACTGCCACTGTCTCTCTCAGCCTCGCCGCCGTATCCCATACCATCCGCCAGCACCATTAAAAGTTCACCGCTTTCCAGTTCCAGGAAGGAATAATTATCTCCTGACACCTGCTGATCCCATCTGGATACCCTGGCCACCGCAGTCAGCCCCTTATAACATGTATCCTGGCGGAAATACATGGTCTGGGATTCTCTGGATAAAACATTTCTTGTTTCTCTGGCCGGTGTCACCTTCGCCCCCAGTTCTTCCGACAAAACCGCCGCCACATCCGTTTTGGTCAGGCACTGGTTTTTCCCGCAATGTCCGGTAAACGCCACTTCTATTTTATTATTTTTTTTCACGCCCCATACTTTTTCAATATGGATCCCATATAATTCAAGTCTCTTTTTGAGCTGATTCAAAACCCCCCTCTGCAAAGGTTGTCCATCTCCCAGTCTTGTGGTAAAACCACTGAGTGCCTGGGCCACCTCCAGCATTTGCCTGGCCATGATCTCCCGGTTTCTGGCCAGTTGGTTCTGCCACCCGATCCTCTGTCTGGCATGGGCCATCTCTTGTCTGGCCAGTTCCTTGTACTCTTCCAGTCTCATACAACGGCTGGCAAAATCCTGGTTTTCCTGCCACACAGACACCTCCCCCTGCTGCTCCATCTGCCACAGAATATCTGCCATTCCCTGCCTGGTTTCATCACCGTGGTGCTCCCAGCAGTGGCGGCAGTTCAGGCATCCCTGGCACAGCCTTTCCGATATATCCTCTAAAATATCTTCCATCACCTCTCCCGGCACACTCTCCTGCTGCCGTACCCGGCCTGTAAAACTTTTAGCCAGCCGGCGGAAGGCGTCGGAAAAATCATTCAGTTTCTGATTGGCCAGTTCCTTTACTTCATCTCCTACATAAGCACTGTCATCCAATGTAAAAATCTCCGCTTTTCTTGGCTGTACCCCCGGTATCCCAAGGAAGATCAAGGTACCCGACACCAAAGAGCGCAGTTCCACTACTCCCGGAAACAGATTGCCCGCCCCATAGATTAAGAGGCACCCTGTCGTCAGATACAACAGACTACTGATTATTTTTCCACCTTTTCGCACAGCGCCGCTTATCACCCCCAGACCACTGTACAAACCTACCAGCACCGGATTGCCGCCCTGGGCCACTGCCAGCACACCGGCAGCCACTCCCGTCATAGCCGCCGGTGCTGCTCCATAACTGACTCCCGCAAACAGGATCAGAAAATATCCGGCACACCGTGTCAGGGAAAAAAGATCATTTACCGCCTGGGGCACACCATACAGCCCCAGAAATACAATGGCCAAAAGGCTGATCCATTCCTCGTTCCCCGGCACATCTTTCCACTTTTTCTCCAGGATAAAACGAATCCCCGGCCGAAACACCCGGCCCAGACCGTACACAGCCACACCCTCTCCCAGCGACACGAAAAGGCATTCCCATGTGTTACGAAACAACAGACTTCCCACCAATCCGGATATCAGACTTACTACACCGCACAACACAGCTGTCAGCCAGAGGGGCAGTTCTCCTTTATCCATTTCTTTATAAAAACGCCCCGCCACCATAATAGCCATGATGCAGAATATGTACCGCAGTAAATGGTTGCCGGAAGTTGCACTGAACATACCGGTTAAAACCATACTGCCCATCCAGCCATATTTTTTTCGTTCCCGGCACGCCACACTCATCATGGCCACCCCAAATGGATTCACAGTCCCAACAAAGGCTCGTCCCATCATAAAACAGATGCCCATCAGCACCCACACACCTTTATCCCATCGTTTGCTGACCTGCTGCATTTTAGAATCCCTCCTCTTGTATTCATTAGAGGTATAGTATAGCCAACCCATTCAGCATATTTTGTCAAAACAGGAACCAAATGCAAAAAAAATCCCGGATGGTTAGTCCGGAATTTTTTCGAAAGAAATAAAGATGAAAAAATAAAATATAACAAAAATTTGGAATTAACAACTTAATTGCCGCTCTCACCGTCGGCCGCTTTAAAAATTATCTCGTTGCCATACACAAGGCCAAACTTCTCCCTGGCTGTGTCCTCTATATACTGATCTGTCTTCATATATTCTGACTTTTCTTTAATTTCCTTTTTTTCTTTTTGCAGTTCTTTTTTCTGCGCCTTCAACTCTGTCTGCTGTGCCTGCAGCTTTTTGCAGTCTGCACGCAGATTCACGCCGTGAATTACCAGCGTACCAACAAAAAGGCCAGCAACCATCATAACAAGATATAAACTTGTTCTACGCTTTTTCCTTTTTTTCACGGTTGAATCATCCCTCCAATTGCTATCCCTGTAGTGCAACTATCATTCTATAATTGTAGTGTTTTAATTATAGGGGTTTTTGCACAATAATTCAAGGCTTTTTTGCCTTTTTTTTGCCTTTTTTTCCGATTTTTCCGCGAATCCAAACATATGGTCGCAAAACCATCCCACAAAGACCATTCCATAGCCGTAGAACAATCCTCTCCACCACATCACCTGCCGTCTTCTTGTATAGGATCATGCCCCCGCCAAACAAAACAAGAAAAAAACTGCGGAGGATTCCCTGATTCATGCGGAATATCACATCAAACACAAACACACCGGCCGCCAGCCAGAAACACCAGTCCCGGATAAAACAAGCGGTCCTGGTCCTTTTTCTCCACAACCCATGGATCACATCATAGAAAAAACGCACCAGGATCCCCGCACAAAAACCGGCTATCCCATACCACAACTGGCCAAGGACTTTTTCCATCAGCGAAAGATCCTTCCAATCCGGCCGCCGGATGTGCTTTTGATCTTGGGCTCTTTATAGGCCAGCTCTCTGACTTTCCCCTGGATCTCTACTTCGCCTCGTTCCAGAACCAGCTTTTTTACGTGAAGATCCTCTCCTTCCAGCCGGAGCTGTCCCTCTACTGTGTCCAGTACCACCTCCTGGGTGTCAAAGGAAATAACCTCCGTAACCCCTGTCAATTCTATCTTTTTACGGTTCAGCATCTGAAGACGCTGCTCCTGATTGGATATCGTCTGCTCCACAGCTATCCTCCCTTTGTTCACATACTATTATATAGTATGCCGGAGCCGGCTCTGTTAGAACTTACAGATCTTTATACATTTCTCTTGCTTCTTCTTTTTTACATGTTTCATCGGTACGAAGTACTTCTACTTTTGTATTCCGGTTGCCAAACTGTATCTCAATGACATCCCCCGGTTTTACCTGCACCGACGCCTTCGCCACCTTGCCATTAACCTGAATCCTTCCGGCATCACAAGCCTCATTGGCCACGGTGCGGCGTTTTATCAATCTTGAAACCTTTAAATATTTATCTAATCTCATAACAGACTCTCTCCTTTTTGTTTTCTGTGCCTCGGTAATCACTTGCCAATCCCGGGCAACAAAAAACACTCCCTTGCACGGCAAGAGAGTGCTATCACAACCATTGTGTCTATAAACAGAACAAATTATGCGTTCAAAGTATCCTTCAAGCCTTTACCAGCTTTGAACTTAGGAGCTTTGGATGCAGCAATCTTCATAGGCTGTTTTGTAAGTGGGTTGATTCCCTCTCTAGCTGCTCTCTGAGCTACTTCAAATGTACCAAATCCAACTAACTGAACTTTTCCATCTGCTTTCAATTCATCTGTTACTGTGTCGATGAATGCTTTCAATGCGCTCTCAGCATCTTTTTTTGACAACCCTGTTTTTTCAGCCATAGCTGCTACTAATTCTGTCTTATTCATGGATTATATCCTCCTCGAAAATTTTTGTTCTAGATTTATAAATATCCTACTTCATATATATAACCTTTTTTCGGTGCTTTGTCAAGGAAAATATGATAAACTCGGGCTTTTTCACCCTTCTGTCTGCCTTGCCAGAAACCTCGCTCCGCAATGTGCCATCTTCTCTTCTGTTTCCGTAAAATACATTCCTTCTTTTTTGCCAAATAAAAACAATGCTCCGATGGCATCCCCTTCTGATACGATGGGACAAATCACCTGGGCGGTGACATCGTCCTCCTTTTCAAACAACCGGCAAAATCTGGCATCCTCAGCCGTTGCCATCACCACCTGCCGCTGTTCTATGCACTGCTGCAGATCCTCGTGGATCCGCTGGTACAGACAGTTCCCGCTCTGTGGGCCTGCCGCTGCAATGACCTGATATCTGTCACAGACACAGGCTGTGGCTCTGGTCAGTTCCGCCAGTGCCTCTACATATTCTCCCGCCAGCGGCTCAATTCCCTGGGCGGGAGAATTTTTAGTCAGTATGATTTCTCCATCTGAACTTACCAGGATCTCCATGGACTCACCTTCGCGAATGCGGAGTGACCGTCTTATCTCTTTGGGAATGACGATCCGGCCAAGTCCATCGATCCTGCGTACAATTCCTGTCGCTTTCATATGATCCTCCTAGTTTTCCTATATATTTTTCATTCATGTGTGGTAAAGGTAGTATGTGGAAAACAGAGAAAAATATTCATAATGTTATACAACCTTTCAGGTGCCGATATTTCCCGCAATTCCGTGATTTGTCAATGCCATTCCGTGATTTTCGCAGTTTTCATTCCGTCACTTTCGCAAAAAGGCCTTTTACATATGCGCCGTCTTCACGCCTGTATGTAAAAAGCCTTTTGTCATTATACTCTATTCATATGTAAATTCTGTCACGCTGCAGTTTTCCACACCATATGAAGCATATTCTTCATTGGTCATCTCCCGGAAATAGGAGCAGACCACACGGGAAATACCGTTATGTGCCACCAAAATATAATCCTGCCCGGTTTCTTTCAGTTCATCCAGCAGATTATAAATCCTCTGTGCCAGCTGAAACATGGATTCTCCTGTCTCGTACCGGCTGAGAAACTCTTTCTTTGCCTGACAGAATGGTTCACTGATTCTGGGAGAAGTTCCCTCCCAGATACCGAAGTTCTGTTCCGTCAGCCGCGGCTCTACTTTCAGGGGAATCCCCGTCACCTGGGAAATATGTGCTGCGGTGTCTTTTGCCCGTAAAAGCGGAGAGCAAAGGATCTCCGCCGCTGTGATCCCCTTTTCCACGATTCGTCTCCCGGTCTCTTCTGCCTGGGCGTGGCCCCGCTCTGTCAGCGGGATATCTGTCTGACCGCAGATCTTGTCTTCCACATTCCACTGGCTTTCACCGTGGCGCACAAAATAGATCTTACTCATATGAACTCCTTATTAGTAATTATCTCCATGAATCTCAAAATAACTCTGTGGATGTGCGCATACCGGACATACTTCCGGTGCCTTGGTTCCTACTACAATGTGTCCACAGTTGCGGCACTCCCAGACCTTTACCTCACTTTTTTCAAAAACCTGGGCTGCTTCGATGTTTTTAAGCAGAGCACGGTATCTCTCTTCATGATGTTTCTCGATCTCGCCTACTGCACGGAATTTTGCTGCCAGCTGTGGGAACCCTTCCTCCTCAGCTGTCTTTGCAAAATCTTCGTACATATCGGTCCACTCAAAATTTTCACCTTCTGCGGCTGCCTCCAGATTGGCTTTGGTATCACCAATGCCGGAAAGTTCTTTAAACCACATCTTGGCATGCTCTTTTTCATTATCCGCTGTCTTTAAAAACAGAGATGCCATCTGCTCATATCCTTCTTTTTTCGCTACAGACGCAAAATATGTGTACTTATTTCTTGCCTGGGACTCGCCGGCAAACGCCTCCTGAAGATTCTTCTCTGTCTGTGTTCCTGCATATTTATTTTCTGCCATATAAATCATTCCTCCAATCCTTTTCCTCTTTGTAGAGACATTTTCTCATTTGCTGTTTATTATACCACTTTCTCTGGATATAATCCACTTGCCATAATCTTATTTATCACGATTATTATATGATTTTCATGACATTTTTTCAATGAATTTTTAACTTTCTTTTTCCAGCAGTTTTTTGTAAGTCGCATCCATGCCAATAGCTCCCAAAGGTGCCGTGATCACAATAGCCAGCACCGCCACCGACAAAACGATCTGTCCGCATGAAAGCCCTGCTGCCAGCGGAACCGAACCGATCGCAGCCTGCACCGTGGCTTTCGGAAGATATGCAATGACGCAAAACAGTTTTTCCTTTCCGCCAAGGGATGTTTTTGCCACACAAAGAAGGACTCCGCAGGCACGAAAAACCAGAGCCAGAAGGATCATGGCCAAGGCAACCGCACCGGCCTGCAGTGTATAACGGATATCCACCGCCGCTCCCACCAGCACAAACAAGATCACTTCCGCCGCGATCCACAGTTTACCAAATTTTTCAGACAACCGCTTAGACACAAAGGCGGTGCTTTTCATCTTCAGCACACAAGCCATACTGACCACTGCCAGAAGGCCGGACACCGCCAATTTCCCCTCAAGCCAGCTCTCAATGGATACAAGCAGAAAGGACATTCCCAACACCACCACTACTTTTGTGCTGTTGCGCACACAATGTTTGTGGGCATAGGATGTTTCAAAAAACAGATATAAACCGTACCCTACCACAGCCCCCAGGGCGACCCCCAGCAGGATCGACACCGGAATGTTCACAAAAGATACGATATCTGCACTTCCTCCCTGAGCCATTCCCAAAAATGTAGTAAATAGTACAATAACAAAAATATCGTCGCAGGACGCTCCTGCCAGGATCATCTGGGGAATTGCTTTTTTCGTACCGTATTTTTGTTCCATCAAAGACACCATGCGGGGCACTACAACCGCCGGTGATACAGCACCTAACACAGCTCCCATTACTGCTGCTTCCACTCGTGTGATACCAAGCAATACCGGAGCCAGAAGCACATATCCAAGAATTTCAAAGGATGCCGGCAAAAAGGACATAAGCACCGCCGGCCGGCCTACCTTTTTCAGGTCTGCCAGATTTAACGACAGCCCGGCCTTCAATAAAATAATGATCAATGCCATTTTCCGCAGTTCTGCCGAAATAGACAGAATCGACGGATCCAGCCAGTCAAGTACATAGGGCCCCAGAACGATTCCCGTAACCAGCATTCCTATGATCTTGGGAAGTTTGAGACTCTGGCAGATGGCTCCCATGGCCAGTCCCACCAGAAAAATAAGTGATAACGATGTCAGCATAAATTTTCCCTCCTTTTAGCCTGTCAACGGTTGTTACTGCAATACTGACAGCCTTCCTTTCCGCCTATGCAGCTGGCACAGTCCCGGCAGCTTGGCAGCACATCTTTCTTACTGATAAGGTACATTCCCGCCAGGCTCATAAGCGGATGCATACTTCCCTCCTGCCAGCTGACCCCTGCCTTTTCAGGGTTCATCAGAGACAAAATCTTTTCTGTCGCCTCCAGTTCCATCCCGTAAAATCCCGGTCCAAAAGAAGGACTGGCATAACGGGTCTCCCGGACACTGTGTTTTCTGGCAAGATATTCCCGGATCCACTCTCTGATCACATCCAGACAGGCGATCTGATATACCTCGAAATAGTATTGCTGCAACAGATCATCCGTTTTCTTTACCGGAAATTCCGGAGCATGAAATGTGTAAAAATATCCCTGCTGGATCTGGTCCAAGTCCAGTTTTTCCAGCACCTGACAGCGTATCTTCTCTTCGCCAATCTGAAAATAACCTTTTTTCACACACTGTCCGGAAAATGGCTGAAAGAGAATAGACACCCGGTACAAATGCTTGGCTTCCTCCATCCTGGCTGCAATGCTGCCGACAGCCTTCGCCTTGTGAGTCCGGTACATTTCCTGATCCATCCGGTCCCAGGATGCGATCTGTGCCATCCGCTCCCAGATCCGTTCCCGCAGAGTGCCTACATTAAGCGTCACCACTTCATCCCGTTCTGCCAGCGCCCGGATTACCGCATCATACATCTCCCGTCTGTGTACCAATTCACATTTGCTGCAATCCTTGATCCTCTGGCCTTTTCCATTCAAAAGAAAGGAGGGATGCCCCAGACATCTCTCCTTTTGATAAAGGGGACAGTAGCAGAACAAACAGTTAAAATCTTCTTCTTTTTCTACCTCATGGCATGGAAAATACTCACACTGCCTGTTTTGAAAAAATTGATACCCCTTTGAATCTGCCATACTGTCCTCTCCGTCTTTTTTATTTTTTGCGTACTGCTTTTACTGTTTTGCTCCACTTACTATACACTTTTTTCTTGCCGTTTAGAGCATAAGCCCTTACCCGTACATAATAAGTTTTGCCTTTCTTTCCTTTTTTCCAGACATATTTTGTTTTGCCTGTTTTTATGGTTTTTGCCTTCTTAAACTTCTTACCTACTGCGTACTGAAGCTGGTAGCCCTTGGCACCTTTTACCTTTTTCCACTGGATGGTAACGGTTTTGGCCTTTTTCTTTTTCACGGTCTTGACAACCGGCTTCTTCAATGTAATTTTTGCTTTCGCCGTGGTTTTCTGCGGTGCTGCCGGTGTCTTTATCGTTGTCTGATCTGCTGCCGTGGTTCCCTTGTTTTCTTCCGTTTTTTTGTCTCCGCCGGTCGTCGTTTTGTCCACCACACGCTCTGTGGAAACGCCCAGACTGTAAATGTTAGGACATTCACCCGCTGCATTTTTCAGTGTGATGGTGTTGGTTCCTGCCTTCAGTGCAGCATCAAAGAAAAGATATCCTTTGGAATCTATGTCATAGCCGCCGGTAGACTGGCAGGTATACTTTTTACCGGTTTCTCCATTTACATCAACCTGTACATCCCGGGCAGCTCCCGTCATATAACAAAGACGGAGTTTATAGTTTCCCGCTTCTTTCACATTCACGGTAAATCTCAGATAAGACGCCTCACTTCCGCCAAGCCATCCCACATATCCCTGCGGTTCCTTCACCGCATTGGTAGTTCCCTGGATTGCCAGATACTCTGTGTATGTGTAGGATAACGCATCTTCATCCACCGCCATACCGTAATCGGTCTCATCGGATGCAGTCTCTTTGGCACCGGCTTCTGCTTCTTTTGCCACAGCAATCCGGTCGATGCCGATACTGTTGCCGTTTGGATTGTAAAAACGGATGGTGTTTTCGCCCTGTTTCAGTTTTACATAACAGGTGTATTTGGCAATGGAGTTCGTTCCCGAACAGATCTGGGTACTCTTTACCGCCTTTGCGCCATTTACCTCATAGGCTACCTGACTTTTCGTCCCTGCTTTGTAATAAATATTCATTGGGTAAACACCGTCTTTTTTCACTGTAACGGTAAGTTTGGCTCCATTCTCTTTGCCATATGCTACATTGACCTGCTTTAAACCCGAGGCAAAGGAGTTGGCTCCAACAGACGCATCCCCTGACAAGGTCACGCCATTTCCTTCCATCTCATAATAATCATATTTTTCCTGTGGCATGGTAATGGCATCTTTGGACACGATCATTGCCAGACCGCCATTGTCCTTTAATGTTTCGGAGATCACTGTATCTTTCGTTACCTGCATGGTCTTGTATCCAACGGCTGTTCCCTTGTCGTTGTCCTCAAACAGAACCGCCTGGTACGTTCCCTCGCCCAAAAAGTCCAGTGAAAGTTTGGTCTGCGTGGCTTTCTTTGTCATAACGCCCAGCATCCATTTATCACTTGTCTTGGATTTTCTGGCCATGGCTACATATTTGCCCGGAGCAGCCTGTTCCTCATCCAGCAAAAGACTTTTCTCAAAACTGGATTCTACCTGATTCAAAAATCCCAGTGCCGCATTTCCTTCATAGGCGTAAATCGATGATGCCAGATTAACTGTTCCAGACTCAAATACAATACTTTCTGCCAGCTGGAAGGCTGCTGTGGCCGGTATGGAAACTACAGGCAGTGCCGCCGGTGTAAAGTCCATGGAACCAACTACATTTCTTGTATACGGATAGGTAAGCAGGGTATCAATGGTCGGTGAACCCAGACCAAATTTGTGATACTGTTCTCCAAATACGGCTTCATAAGATAAAATATTCGGATAGGTTCTGTTTTCGCCTCCCGGCAGTGTACATCCGTGGAACAGCACGCACAGCTTATGTTTGGCCGCTATTTTAGCACACTCTTCCATCTGCTTCATCGTATACTGGGAGTCACTTTCATAATAGTCTACCTTGACAGCATATACACCGGCTTTTTCTGCCCATGTAAACTGTTCTTCCAGCTGAGCCGTCGTCCGCAGGGAGTAAGTTGGGTACGCCGCTTTGCCATTGGCGTCTTTCCATCCTGCATGGCCGGTGTTGTTCACACCATACCAAAGCATCACTTTTACATTTTTCTTTTTCGCATAGTCGCACAACTGTGCTACCTTTTCTTTGTAATTATCCCACAAACACCAGCCAAAGTCCAGACATACTGCATCCCATCCGTTTTCCGCAGCAAAATCAATGTAATCTTTCTGCGGTGCATATTCAATCGGATCGTCGCCGGCTTCTGACCACCAGGACCAGTCTGCCTTGAAACTTTTTACCCAGTCTTTGTAATGATAGGTATCTTCATCCGCCTCCGGATTCAGACTGGTAACGATATTGCTGTTGGTAAGAGTATTCAGATTATCTGTGATCACAGCCACGCGCCATGGGGTATGAAATACTCCTTCGTTGTAGGTCATCTGAACGGATGTGACTTTGTTGCCAAACTGAACCTTCAGATTCCGCTCACCGGCATCACTCCGCAGATAAGAAGAACAATACGGCTCTTCTTCATTGAAAACATTGGCTTCTGTAAGGAGAACCCATTCTTTTCCGCCGGCTGTCTGAGCCAGTGCCGGAATTGTGTATTTACTGCCGGCTGAAGTCAGTCGTTTCATCGTAACGGCCGAGTAATCTACTTCGTAGGTGTTGCTGGTATTTCCCAGCCACAATTTAGTATCCTCATAAGGAAGAACAAACTCACTGGCCTCTCCATTGACGGTCTCTTTCACTCCTGCCGTACCATATACGTTGTAACGATAAGCCATTCCTTCATCAAACAGCCGGAACACTACTGTACATTTTTTCGCCGTATTGGATTTGGAAACAAGATCAAAGGACAATTCTCTGTATGGCTGTTTCACATCCTTTTGATGTCCCGCAGACAACTCGTACTCCTCGGTCTGGATCTCCCCGATGGAAATGTTTTCTACCGTTACATTTTTCGTGTAATCCACACTCTTGGTGTTGATACCAAGTTTCGATGCATTCAGCACATTTTCCCCATTTTGTGAAGCACTGTAAAAACAGCTTCCGGAACTTGCATCCGTCCACAGATTCACCTGCGTTTTTCCATCAGGAGAAGCAACCGACGCCTCTTCTACCTTGGTAAGTTTGGTGCCGTCGGTATAAGTGTCCTCACTTCCCACAGCCCTCTCTTCTTTTACCACAGCCTGAAATCCGTAATCACTGTTGGCAATGTATGCTATTTCCTGAGCACTTAGTGCCTTTTTGTAAAATCTAAAATCATCCACCTGCGCTTTACAGTCGGAATCCGCCCAGGTAGAACAGGTTTTTCCAATGGCATTCAACACCATCTGATCCATGGAATCCAGCCGGGCCTCCAGTTCCGATGCTCCTCCGGCAGATGAACTGGAATTTACCTTTTCTCCATTTACATACAGACCCACCTCTTCCTTGCTGACAGAAATGGATATGTAGTTCCAAACCGCCTTTTCCGGTTCTTTTTCATATGCTTCCCGGTACAGATTATCGTTGTCAAAAATAACATTCCATACTTTATCTGCCGCATAAGGCGCATAAGCAAACTCATCCGCACCACCTTTTTTTGCCGAACTGATCAGTCTTGAATAACTTCCTACATTGCTGGCACTTTTAAGCCAGAAAGAATAGGAAAATCCCGTGTCGGATGACACGCCTTTGTAAAGATCCGATGGCAGTTCCACATAAGAACTCCCCTTGCTTCCTCCTGCCAGGGTCAGGATATGGTTCCCGTCTTTGCTGTACTTGGTTCCATTAATGGAAACCGCACCTGTCTCAATCTTTGCAGTGCCTTTTAACGACACGGCAGAAGCGCTCTCAAAATCCAGTTCATAGTCTGGCTGTACCGTCCCCGTACTGGCCGCCAATGCCCGCTCCGGCATTGACTGCAGCGGCGGTACCACGGTCCCGGATGAGACGGCTACTGCCATAGATAAAACAACGGCTGCTCCTTTTTTCCATACTTTTCTCATAGATAAAACCTCCAATAAATAATGTCTTTTATATCCACTGACTTTATTGTAAAAGGTTTCCTTCTCTATGAACATGGCTATTTCCACCCTCTATATGGAAAAAAGTATTTTCTTAGAAGAAGTTGTTTTTGATCTGGAGCTCTTCCGGATTTTTCGCATACTGCTCCCTGTATGCCGTAGGACTGATCTGATATTTTTTATGAAACACCTTGGAAAAGGCCAGCGCATCTTTGTAACCAACCGCTGCCGCCACTTCCCCAATGGTGTCTGTGGTAGTGGTCAGAAGCCGCTCTGCTTTTTCCATCCGGATCCTGGTAAGATAATCCTTTAAAGTCTCATGCATAACGGATTTGAAACAGTTGCTGAGATAATTGCGGCTAAGGCCTATCTCTTTTGCCATCTCCGAGATCAGGATCTTCTGATCCAGATGTCTCTCAATGTAATGAAGCATATGATCCACATAAATCTGCTTTGGGTACTCTTCCTGCGCCGACTCCACATCCGCCCGGTCTCGTTCCGCATCCCGGGCCAATTCGGCAATAAATTCGTACAACAATCCCTCTCTTTGAAGTTCATCGGCAAATGTCAGGGCTCTGGCCCGGAGCATCTGTTCTACCAGATGTTTTAATTTTTCCGTCTGGGAACATTTTCCCACAACCCGCTCTTTCCCATCCAGATGCAGATATTCCATGTACATAGGCGCCTTCATGCCCTGAAATCCAATCCATATGTAAGACCAGGGTTCTTCCTTGTCCGCCTGGTAAAAGGTTGTCTGTCCCGGCGGGATCAAAAAGAACTCTCCCGGGCCTACCTCGTAAGTTTTTCCATGAATCTGATACATTCCCCTGCCGGATAAAATATAGTGGATCAGATATTCATTTCTCACCGCCGGACCAAAACTGTGGCCTTTGCTGCACTCCTCTATCCCACAGTAGCACAAATACAAGTCAACATTTTTCTTGTAGTAAATCTCCAGGCACTCAAATCCTGCCGAAACGGTAAAAGCCGTTTTGGGCGGCACATCCTTTCTCACATCACTCATCCCCATCTCTCCTTCTTCCCAAGGCACTTCCGCACCTTTCGTGTTCATCACCTCCAGTTTAACAACACCGCCGGATGATTGCAAGGATGGGATTTTCATGTCCCGATTAAAATTAGGAAAAAGTTTGGAACAGGCCAGTGTTATAATCTGTTTTATCAGATGGGATGTTGCGTTTTGTTGCCGAAAAAATCCAACACGATTACTGCCTTCTGGCTGTATTTTGTATTTATTTTAATTATGATCGGCAATCGTTATGATTACATACTCTAACTATTTAAGGGATGTATGATAGGGAACTTATACCTGGCATCCATCATGGCACCTTAATAATTAAATACGGGTAGAAAGAGAATTTGTAGAAGTGGTTCGAATAGATAGGTTAGAGGATACCCTGGAATTTACAACTATACTTCGCAACAACATTCACTTAATTTAACTTACTGAAAATCAACTCATGACAATTAAAAAGGAGGCATTTTTATGCAGAAAAAAATAGCAATGCCATCCCCTTTTCCTTTTTACCCCTTTCATCCCCATCATAAATCCATTCTGCTTGTTCGTCATATATTGGCGCTGTATAATGCGCTGAACGGAACCCATTACGACAATCCGGAGGATATAGAGATCTGACAAAAGAGTATCAGACAATCCTAAAACAACGCAATCAGGATATTCTATCCTACACACAAGTTAAAATCCCAACGCCGCGGTGCATCGTTTTGTACAACGGTCCGGCTCAGCGTCCGGAGCGGGAAGTAATGAAACTTTCAGATGCATTTGCCAACCAGGATGTAATTTTTTAGAAGTCCCAGCATTTCATAGAATGATTTGTGAGGAGTGAGTACAAAGACGCAAGTATCTGGCATTGCGTCTTGTGCATGCCGATACTTCTGCGTCTTTGTCATAGCGAAAGCGCTCACGGAGCATAAATTATTCTATGAAAGGCTGGAACTTAAAAACGATTTCAAAAGGCTTGTAAGACACTGGAGAAAGAGCTTGAAAGAGTATCCCGCGAGAAAGATGCCAGGATTAAAGAACTGGAAGCCTTATTAGCTTCTAAACAGTAACTATTTACCAAACATTTAAGGTCCTTGACTGCATAAACCAATCAAAGGAGAAGGTCACGCATTGAAACAAAAACTACCTTGCACCCCTCTCCACTTATATGGTATACTAAGCAATAAAATATTAAAGGAGATATAATACATATGGAAGAAAAAATCGTTTTTAACACAGAGGATGTAAACGGCAACAAAGTATTCGGTATCTTAGCCTACATCGGAATTCTCTTTTTAGTGCCGCTTTTTGCTGCGAAAGACTCCCAGTATGCACGGTTCCACACCAACCAGGGACTGGTTCTGTTCATTGCCGAGGTCATTTTAAACATTGCCGCCAAGATCGTCATCGGAATCTTCTCCGTGGCTTCTTTGGGCCTTTTGGCAGTACCGATCTCTATTGTTCTGAACCTGGTTGTATGGGCATTCAGTGTTGGCTTTATGATCCTTGGAATCGTAAATGCCTGCTCCGGGGAAGCCAAAGTACTTCCTGTGATCGGTAAAATTACGATTTTACGCTAATTTTTGCATCAAAGGACAATCCTTGAACCGGCAGACTGACCTCTGTCGGTTCATTGTATATAAAAAGAAACTGTAATTCCCGGGCTGCCAGCCACGGCATACCCTGAAGAATTGACAGTTTCTTTTTTATCTTAAATATTTGACTGACTATGGCACCTTTGGTTCCGGCGGTGTCAGGGCAGTTGTATCAAACGGACATCCGTTATTACCGCTACCGGCCTCCCCGGAGGAACAGGTTCCACAAGTAGGACTGGAATAGTCTCGTTTCAGACACTGCTCAAACTTAGGCGGTCCCAGTTCCAGCGGTTTGATCGCCAGATCCAGCAATTCTCCGGCTACAAACTGTTTGCAGTCTGAATTATCCGGTGAAACAATGCTGCCTTTCGGTGTCTGGATCTTGCCGCCACTGGCCACATTATATCCTGCGTAGTACAAACTCTGCAGGATCACAGTCAAGCCAATGGTTGCTGTGTCACCATCGGTGTCAAAGCCGATCATCTTTGGAATTGCCAACAAGTTGATACCCTGCCGCACCATGTTGTTTCCTGCCTGGAATCCAATATAACTCAGAGCAGCCGTTGGCGTTTCTCCTTCGTTATAGGACACTCCATATGGAGCAAAAATCTCCAGTGTGACCGAAACCGGATTGGTATCCTCATTGTAGGTTGCACTGGTGGTTTCCGGTGGCAGATATACCGCCGTCGGGTAAATGGTTCCAAGCAGCCGGCAATCGGAATCATAGATATTCATGGCGAAGCTGGCGGTAAGGTTTGACAAAGTTACCTGATAGCAGTTCGGTCTGCCGGTAATAGGCTCAACCTGAACATTCCCCTCGCCATAGGTATAAGTGAGATCCATAAGCTGTACATTGGCCTTCGCTGCTGTTGGGTAGGTAGCCGAAATATCCGTCCCTAACGCAAAGGTGGTACACAAATTAATTCCAATCTCATCATAGATCAGCGGAGCAAGGATTCCCAGTGTGGTTGGATCTGCACAAATAGGAGATACACACACATCCATACACTTCGGTGGAAGGTTCTGCACAACGGGACTGACGATCCGGGTGCCACAATTGCATTTGCCTGCGTTGCAAGTTGTCATAATTTTGTTCCCTCTTTTTGTGTTTTGTTACTATTTTATGTTCTAATTTAAGGATTGCTACAATATACTTAGATGAAAACATAATGAGGGTATCTATGCAGATCTTTTCCATTGGACAGACTAAAAATATCGCTCTTTATACAGTAAAAAACGGCATCTTCCAATGCCTTTTGGAGGGCGGACAAACAAGCCGCCCTGTACTGGCAGCCAACGATTACCAAAACAGCCTTACCGCCACAGCACACCATTTTGCCATCTACTTTTCCTATATGAGCACGGAAAACCAGTTGTCCATCCACAATCTCAGCGACCGCAACGACACCTACCGCATTGTGGAAATGGAAGGCCGGACGATCTACCATCCATTCCTCCTGTCCTGGAACGACCACCTTCTTGTCTTTTATGTAGTGGGAAACGGCACCTATGAGATCGTAGGATTTTTCGTAGGCGAAAACCGCCATACACGGCTTCCCTTTATCTTCCCCTATATCCCCTCTTTCACCTGCCACAACTTAAGCGGCCATGTCCTTGTGTGCATCCACACCCAGCCCGGCATGGTCTATCGTTTCAGCGAAGAGGCCGGATGGGAAAAACTTCAGACGGATTCCGACACAAAAATACCGGAACTGACCGAGCAGCTCCGGCAAAAAGACCAACTGATCCAGTCGATCCAGACTCAATATGAAGAATTACGAAATACGGCTCTCCAATATCGGGATGAAGCCAAAAAATGGTACGAAAAGGCTACTCGTTGATGGTCTTTCCCTCTTCGATATAAGCCAGTGCGTTATCCCGGTTGTGCTGTATTTCCTCCGGTGTCAGTTCCCGGACTGCCTTAGCCGGGCTTCCTACAATGAGGGTGCCATCTGCAAACTCTTTGTTCTGGGTAACCAGTGCCCCGGCTCCTACGATGCAGTTCTTTCCGATCTTGGCGCCGTTTAATATAATGGCTCCCATACCGATCAGGGAATTATCCCCCACACTGCAGCCATGTACGATAGCGCTGTGTCCCACAGTTACACCATCACCGATATCCGTAGGAAAACCATAATCCACATGCACTACCGCATTATCCTGAATGTTGGTTTCTTTTCCTATGCGAATCGGCGCCATATCGCCACGGATGGTAGCATTATGCCATACGGTACAGCCTGCTCCCATCTCTACATCTCCACGGACAACCGCACTTTCTGCCATGATCACATCTTTAAATTCTTTTTTACTCATCTTCGTTTTTTCCTTTCTTATTCTGGTTATATTTAAGAGCCATGGAAAGAAGTTTGTCCGGCTCATTCAACGCCGGTTCCTCCAATACCTGCTCCAATAGATAATGCAAAATTTCTCCAAGCCCCGGTCCCGGTGCGATCCCGTTCCGGATCAGGTCCCTCCCTCCAATGGAAAGATCCGACACTTTGACTGCCTCATTGGACGCCAGCACATCTTTCCATGCTTTTACCGCTGCGGACAGCTTTGCCAGTTTTTCCTCTCTGGTATAATCACTTTGAGCCAGAAGATCCGCTTTTTGCAGCAGGAACAAAAACGGCATGGCATCTTCACCGATCTGGTTCATCAGCCTCCGCATGCCTCGTTTTCCCTTGGCACAATACGCCCCCTTGTCATAACACTGCTCGTAACGGCGGTCATGATACAGGATCATCCGTCCCACCATAGAGATGGTGTCATTATCAAATTTCAATCGGCGCAAAATCTGTTTTGCCTTTTTGGCTCCTGCTTCCGGATGCCCGTGAAAATGATGGATCCCCTCTTCATCCACAGTCCGGCAGTCTGGTTTTGCCACGTCATGCAAAAGTGCTCCATACACAAGGATCGTTAAAATCTTCTCCTCTGTCCAGCCCGTATAAGAAAAGGCATCTTTATGCTCTTCATACAGTTCCTGGATATGAGAAACAGCTGCCAGGGAATGGTGCCCCACATCGAAACAGTGATGTGGATTGTTCTGTTCTGTCTTCAGCATAACCGAAAACTCCGGCAGAAAATACTTCATAAGCCCGGTTTCCTCTGCCAGCATAAGTCTGTCGGATCCTTTGGAACAAAGCAGTTTGGTCAGTTCTGTCCGGATCCGTTCTGCACTGACATTTACCAGCGTCGGTGCAATCTCCCCGATGGCTTCCTTTGTTTTTTCTTCTATATGAAACTGCAGCTGTCCCGCAAACCGGATACCCCGCAGCATCCGAAGAGCATCTTCCTCAAACCGCTCTCTGGGACTTCCCACACACCGGATGCATCTGCGCTCCAGATCCCCCAGTCCATCAAACTCATCGATCAGGCCGGATGTCTCATTATATGCCATGGCATTGATGGTAAAATCCCGTCTCTTCAGATCTTCCACCAAATCAGGTGTAAAGATCACTTCCTTGGGATGTCTGTGATCCTCATACTCTCCATCCATCCGGTACGTGGTGACCTCATACCCCTCACTCCCTATCATAACCGTTACCGTTCCATGCTGGATCCCGGTATCAATAGTTCTGCGAAAAAGGCCCTTTACCTGCTCCGGTCTGGCCGATGTAGTAATATCCCAGTCTTTCGGTTTTCTGCCTAACATAGCGTCCCGGACACATCCACCTACCACAAAGGCTTCCTGTCCGTCTTCCTCCAGTTTATTCAGGATAAACGCTGCTGCCTCCGGAATTTCCAGCCGGATATCCGATCTCTTTTCTCCCAAATTTTCCAACAAATCACCACCAATCCTTTTTTCTGCCATTATCTTAACACACCCCTTTCCTCTTGACAACTCCCATTAAACCCCATATACTACATTGATGAGTTTATTTTTTGTCGGAAAGGAGTCTTTTTATGTCAATGCATTATACTTACAAAACAAAAGGCACTTGCGCCCGCGTCATTGATCTGGATATCGACGGAGACCGCATATCCAATGTGAAATTTACCGGTGGCTGCGACGGCAACTTAAAAGCCATTCCTGCATTGGTAGAAGGAATGACCGTTGACCAGATCCGCCAGCGTGTAGCAGGCATCAAGTGTGGCTTTAAAGATACTTCCTGTGCTGACCAGCTTGCCAAAGCTGTTTTGGAAGCATACGAAGCATCCAAAGAAAACTAACACGATCATGAGTGTTCGAAACCATCCACTCACTAAAAAAAACTAAGGAGATTTTAAAATGAACAAAAAAGTTTTATGGATTTGTCACGCAGCTATGATTGCTGCTCTTTATGTCGTATTAACTCTGTGTATTAACGCCTTCGGTTTGGCAAGCGGCGCCATTCAGGTCCGCATTTCCGAAGCCCTGACGATTTTACCATATTTTACTCCGGCTGCCATTCCCGGCCTTGTAATTGGCTGCCTTATCAGTAACACCATCACCGGCTGTGCACTGTTAGACATCCTGCTGGGCAGCTTTGCCACCCTGCTTGGTGCCCTGGGTTCTTATGCGCTGCGCCGTTTCAAATGGCTGGTGCCGCTTCCACCCATCATCGCCAACACTTTGATTGTTCCTTATGTACTTCGTATCGCCTATGGCGTAGAAGACGGTATTTTTTACCTCATGGGAACAGTATGCGCCGGAGAGATCTTATCCTGCTATGTACTGGGTATGATTTTACTTTTTGCACTAGATAAATCCCACAAAAGTCTTTTTGCGAAAAAGAACGCTTAATATTGATTTTTCCCCTCAATAAGGTTATAATAAACTCATTCTTACAGACAAAGGACACCTGACATAGACCTTATTTGGTGGGGGATTCTTTTTTTTTGCCCTGACAAACCTGTGACAGCTGTCCGGTTACCAATCCATATGGGAGGTTTTCATGAGAACTATCATTATCTTGATTCTTTATGTTATTATTACCATTCTGAGCATTCCGTGCTACCTGATCGAATGGATCATCCGGCTTATTAACCCAATGGCTGCCGCCAAGATTGCCCAGGTCATTGTTAAGGGTGTTTTCAATCTGGTCATGTTTGTATCCGGCTGCCGCAAGGAGATTGTGGGGCTGGAACGGATTCCAAGAGATACACCGGTTATGTACGCCGCCAACCACCGCAGTTTTTATGATATCGTTCTGGCTTATGCTACCGTACCGAACCAGACCGCTTTTATTTCCAAAAAAGAGATCAAAAAGATGCCTTGTGTCGCGCAGTGGATGTTTTTCCTCAACTGCCAGTTTATGGATCGGGACGATATCAAACAGAGTCTTCAGGTGATTCTAAATGCCATTGCCCTTGTCAAAGAGGGGTATTCTATCTATATCGCACCGGAAGGCACCCGCAACGCCACCGACACTTTGCTGGAGTTTAAGGAAGGCAGTATGAAGATCGCCACCAAGGGAAACTGCCCGATCGTCCCTGTATGTTTTCACGGCACAGAAGATATTTTTGAAAACCGTCTCCCATGGATCCACAAAGGAAAGATCCGGGTAGAGTTTGGCGAACCGATCTATCCTGCCGACCTGGATAAAGACCAGAAAAAACATTTGGGCGAACTGGTCCGTGAACGAGTAGCCGCTCTCTACGAAAATGGGAAAAAGGCTGTGAATTAGCACTTTTCATTTTTTCAAAAAAATGGTATGATATGTTTTGTTAATGTAAAAATTGTGACAGGAGGATTTCAATGAAAACAGTTTTAATTGTTCTTGGCGTGATTGCTCTTATTCTTGTGATCGCCATGATCGTTCTTTATTTTGTAGGAAAAAAGATGCAGAAAAAGCAGGATGAGTCCCAGGCTCAGATGGAAGCAGCTTCACAGGTTGCTACGATTCTTGTTATAGATAAGAAGAAAATGAAACTAAAAGATGCCGGACTTCCTAAGATCGTACTGGACAGCACTCCTAAGTATCTCCGTGGTTCCAAAGTTCCTATCGTAAAAGCAAAAGTAGGACCAAAGGTTATGTCATTGATCTGTGACGACAAAATTTTCCCTCAGCTGCCGATCAAAAAGGAACTGCGTGTTGTCATCAGTGGTATCTACATCATGGGCGTAAAAGGCCGTAATGTACTGGACGCACCGCCGGAAAAAATGAGTATGTGGCAGAAAGCCAAAATGAAAGCGGCATCTATGTCCGGGAAAAAATAAGATTGTAACATAAAAGAAACGATGAACCACTCTTTCAAGTGAATCCATCGTTTCTTTTTTATATTATATATCCTGAAAACCAAGAATCTTCAGGTTCGGAATCTCATGCAGGGAAAGATCCAGCGTCTCGCCATTTGAAAGGCGGCGCACAACCGGGTACAGTGTATGCTGCTGCCGGTTCTCCACCACAACAGCCACCTCTCCGTCTGACAGGATCACATTTCGTCCTTTTGGATATACCGGAATATAGGTAACAAACGCTTTTACACACTCCGGATCAAACATGGCCCCCGAATTGCGGATCAGGAAATCCACCGCCTCATTCGGCGACTGGGCTTTCTTGTACACTCTCCGGCTGGTAATGGCATCATACACATCTGCCACATGGATGATGCGGGCAAATTTGTAAATCTGCTCTCCTTCCAGTCCCATCGGATAACCGGTTCCATTGATATTTTCATGGTGCATGTATACACCCATTTTTATCTTTGATGTGACTAATACATTGTTTTTCAGTTTTTCGTATCCATTCTTGGAATGCATCTTGATCACATCAAATTCTGTCTCTGTCAAAGGTCCCGGTTTCTCCAGGATTTCCGGTGGAACCTGTACCTTTCCAATATCATGAAGCAGTCCCGCTGTGGCCAGTTCCTTCAGTGCACTCTGACGCATTCCCATGCCAATCCCGATCAAAGCAGACAAAATCGCCACATTCAATGAATGTTTGTATGTATAATCCGAACTGGTCCGCAGACTTACGAGATTCACATTGATATCTCCCTGCCTGCTTAACTCTTCTGTAATATCACTGGCTACTTCCAGTGCCGCATCAATATCCATGTCGTGGAGTACCTGGGTTGCACGCTGCTCCAGTTCCTCACTAACAAGGGGTTCAATGTTAATATCTTTTGATAACTCATCACTAATGTATAACCCCTGAAGTTTCTTTTCTTTCATCTGACCGATCAGTTTTTCGGTCAGGCAGACCTTGTAATTTACAAGGATTTTTCCTTCTTCATTAAATACGGATTTTCCAACGATCATGCCCGGTTTTGCCTGATCCATGCTGATGTATCTCATTTTTTACTGTCCTTCTCCTCTAAATAGTCATTTCTCCATCAAAAACCGTCTCCGCCGGTCCCCGCATATATACCTCTCCATTTTCTTTGTAAGTATCATACAATTTTCCACCGCGAACCTGGATCTCTATTTCCTGTTCCCGCTTACACAGCCCATTCAAAACAGCAGCTACTGTTACTGCGCAAGTGCCGGTCCCACAGGAGATCGTCTCGCCGGATCCCCGTTCCCACACCCGCATGCGGAGAGTCTTTTCATCTACCACTTCCACAAACTCTGTATTAATACGGTCCGGAAACATCGGATGGTTCTCAAACTTCGGTCCTATCTTCTCCAGATCCATCTCATCAATGTGATCGGTAAAAATAACGCAGTGTGGGTTTCCCATGGAAACACAGGTTGCCTTATATTCCTTTCCATCCACAACAAGAGGCTGGGATATAAAATCATCTCCTTCTGCCGCTACCGGTATGCGGGCCGGCTCCAGTACCGCCACGCCCATATTTACCTTGACATATGTAACTTTTCCATCTTCTACCGTAAGATCCAGTGTCTTGATACCGCTCTGGGTCTCCACTGTGATCCGGTCTGAGTGAACAATTCCATGCTCATACGCATATTTTGCCACACAGCGGATCCCGTTGCCACACATAGCACCCTCCGATCCATCTGCATTGTACATACGCATACGGCAGTCTGCCACCTTAGATGGCACGATCAAGATCAGCCCGTCGGATCCGATGCCAAAATGCCTGTCACTGATCCGGATGGATAACTCTCCCGGATTTTCTATCTCCTGCTCAAAACCATTCACATAAACATAATCGTTCCCGGTTCCATGCATCTTTGTAAAACGAAATGTCATCTGCATTTCCTCCTTTTACGAATTCATTTCTACGGATATCCCTACATTACATTTGGATATAAATGTCTGGTTCATCTCCAGTGTGTAACGGATGGACAGATCAAATCCATTCTGAGTCAACACCTTATTGATGTTCTCTGTGTGTATTCCCATCTCCATCTCTCCGTACATTGTGTAATAATAAGTAGTCGTAGTTTCTCCCTGTACAAAGACCATATGGCTTTTGGCCGGGCCTTCCCGGATGATCTCTACCTGATCGTCCCGGATCTTTAGAAGATTGCCGCTGACCCTGCTCACAACACCGTCGTCACCTTCATCAATGGCTTCTTCGTAAGTGATACACAAAAATCCGTCTTTGTCAAACATCTGTCCCAGGGCGATCACTTCTACCGGTTCAATTTCTCCCTCCGGGCTTTCATGGATTCCTTTTATTTTTATCTTAATTTCCTTCTTCATAGTACTCCAATCTAATGTGATTTTCTCTCCTACTACTTTACCATTCAAACACTATGGTGTCAAACTAAAGTGCCTCATCGTTTGTGTCAAGTAATCGTTGGCACTTTTTTCAGGTTCCGTGTTTCAATGGGAAAAAGTTTATTCGCATGGGCACTTCCGTTACATAAGCACGCAGCGGTATGGGTGCCTATAATACAGGCACCTCATACCGGCGCACTTATAACCCATGCTTTTTAAATCTTTTTCTCATGAAACACTGGAATACTGAAAGGATTGCAAGGATTACTTGACACAAACAGAATCCTCTGCTGGATTTCATCCGCATTATATTTTTTCTCTATCAATGCCTCTCTTTTCTCATGAAATATCTGACTGGATTCCATGCCGGCAAACATTGTTTTTTCGACAAGACTGCTTCGCTTTTTTTGTTCTTTGTCCCAGCCTTCATACATGGAAAACACTTTCATTTCCTGTTTTTTCATTTTCTTATGATTGCTGTTTTGCATGTGCAGCCATATACCATCCATTTCTTCAAACAGTACCGGAATGACTTTTTCACCTTGTGCCCGGTCTGCATGCATTTCTTTTACAGCATACTGTTCTTCTTCATCAATCCGCTCTCCCAGCCGCTGCATCATATTCCAGACACCACTACTACTGATGGTTTGTCCGCATGTATTGCTGATGGTTTCTGCCGCTACACGATAAGGTGCCTCTGTTACAGTCATTGCTATCTTTTCTGCAAGATTGGTTGAAATCAGACCAATTTTATCCATTTGCATGGCTTCATCCAACAGATAGATATATGCCTTTTCTCCCTGTTCGGTTTTTGTGTGATATACCGTTCGTCTGTACTCCACTTCGCCATACACGTTTTTGATACTGGTTTTCCGCTTTCCTTTTCCATGATAGATCTTTTTGTCACGGCTTTCTGCCAACTTGGCATCATAGGATTCAAGGACCTGTTTGGTAATCAGGCGACCAAGTTCACAAACATAATCATATATTTTTTGCTCCAACATCTTGAAAGATACTAAGTTTTCGTCTACTATGGATTTCATCATACAGTTCTTTCAATCCAGGGCTGAAATCAAGTCCATTTAAAACAGCCAGTCAAAAAACCGCAGGCGGAATTGTACATCCTCACCGCCATCTACTAAGGACTGATATTCACTGGTGGAAAGAACTTGTTTCAACTTGTCTTTGGAATTTTCCGGCACGGTCTGGTATACGCCATCTACCAGGCACAGAGAAGGATACATGACACACCACCAGTTACGCCCCTTGCTTTTGCCGATCTGAACCCGGAGTGCCTCGTAATCACCAGCGGGAAAAGCCATATCACCGTATTCTTTTACAGGAAAATATGTAGTCCCAAGAGATACCGTCACGGGATAATCATATCCCTCCTGTCTAATTTTCTTTTCAGCAATCTCTTTCAGTGCGTCCATTTCCTGACAGATTACCTGACGGGCTGCCTGGATGGATGCGGCTTGGTTCATCTTGCTCCGAAGATAAGTGACAACCCGGTCTTTTACTTCTTTTTTCAGGGTCTGATCCGCCGTTTCATCACTGTTAGCAATAACATGAAGCCTTATGATCTGACTGGCAATATGCTGCTGGGAAAGAGCCTGCTGCCTGCGGATCCTGAGACCTGCTATGGTACAGATGGTCAAAATAGAGAGACATATGATAAAACTGATCTTTTTCATACAAAAATACCTCGATTTCAAATTTGGTACTTAGTAGTATCCCCGCTACAGAAAAAAATATTCAATCTATAAACGAAAGAGCCGTGTCAAGTATTTACTGTTCGCTTTTCATATTCCAGTAATGAGGCAGAAAATTTCTGCGGGGAGTGGGTTTTAAGTGCGTCGGTATGAAGCACTGGTATTTGCAGTGCTCATACCGCTACGCACTTAACCAGCGAAAGCGGCCCACGGACCGCCAAATTTTCTGCCTCATTACGGAAACTATCGAAATTGACAATGAACACTTGACACACTCCTTTTCCCCTATGCTATAATAGTATAAAAATTTGTGCGAAACACTTACAAAGGGGAGTGAACAGATGAATTCTATTTGGATCAATGCACCGGCCAAGATCAATATCGGCCTGGATGTACTTCGCCGGCGGGAAGACGGCTATCACGAGGTTAAAATGATCATGCAGAGTATCCGGCTTTTTGACCGGCTGACACTGACGAAATCCGACAAACCGGGCATCCGGCTTACTACCAATCTGCGATTTCTTCCGGTAAATGAGGACAATCTGGTTTACCGCAGTGCCAAACTGTTGATGGATGAGTACAAGCTGGAAGGGGGACTGGATATCCAGTTAGATAAACGGATCCCCGTAGCTGCCGGTATGGCAGGCGGCAGCACCGACGCCGCATCCTGTATGCTGGCACTGAATGACCTGTACGAACTGGGTCTCAGCAAACGCCAGCTCATGAAACGAGGCGTTCGTCTGGGAGCTGATATTCCTTATTGTATTTTAAAAGGGACTGCCCTTTCCGAGGGAATTGGCGAAAAGATTTCCACCATTCCAAAAATGCCGGACTGCTATGTTCTTATCTGCAAACCCGGGATCCATGTGTCCACCGGTTTTGTGTACACCAATCTGGTATTAGATGAGAATACACCACACCCGGACATTGATTATATGATTACCTGTATGAAGAAAAAAGACTTAAAAACACTGTGCCAGAATCTTGGTAATGTACTGGAGACAGTTACAATCCCGGCTCATCCGGAGATTGCAAAGATCAAAGAAACTATGATGCAGGAAGGTGCCCTTGGCTCCCTCATGAGTGGCAGCGGCCCTACTGTATTTGGTATTTTTGATGATCTGGACAAAGCCAAAGCCGCCAAAGCAGTCTGTCGCAAACTGCCTTTTAAATGCTTTGCCTTTGTTACAGATCTCTACCGGTAAAGCAAAAACCCCTGATGGAACGGAACTCTCATCCATTTCCTTCAGGGGTCTTTCATATCTCTTTCTTTTCTTACAGGTGCAGTACCCGGTCCTTGATCTCCTGGGTTCTTCCCTGATTCCAGAACTGTGTTCCTATATATCCACAGGTCCTTCTGGCTACAAACAAAGTATTCTGGTCACGGTTTCCGCAGGATGGACATTCCCACACCAGTTTTCCTTTCTCGTCCGTTACGATCTTGATCTCGCCGTCGTAACCGCACTGTTCACAGTAATCACTCTTGGTATTCAACTCCGCATAAATAATATTGTCATAGATAAAACGCATCACGGCCAGCACCGCGTCTGTATTTTCCTGCAGATTTGGCACCTCCACATAACTGATGGCTCCCCCTTGGGACAATTTCTGAAACTCAGATTCAAACTTCAGCTTACTGAAAGCATCTATATTTTCCGTCACATGGACATGATAACTGTTGGTTATGTAATTCTTATCCGTAACGCCCTTAATAACGCCAAAGCGCTTTTGCAGACACTTGGCAAACTTATAAGTGGTAGACTCCATCGGTGTTCCGTATACGGAATAGCCAATGTTCTCAGCTTCTCTCCACTGGGCACATTTATCATTCAGATGCTGCATCACACTGAGGGCGAATTTTTTTCCTTCTTCCGTCGTATGGCTGGTACCTACCATCCGGTGGCACATTTCACACAATCCGGCATATCCAAGAGAGATCGTGGAATAACCATTGTATAAAAGTTCATCGATCTTTTCGCCCTTTTTCAAACGGGCCAGTGCCCCATGCTGCCACAAGATTGGTGCTACATCCGAAACCGTTCCTAGCAATCTTTCGTGGCGGAATCTCAGTGCTTTGTGGCACAGTTCCAGACGCTCATCCAGTATCTTCCAGAACTTTTCCTTATCTCCCTCCGATGAACAGGCTACATCCACCAGGTTGATAGTCACTACCCCCTGGTTAAAACGGCCGTAATATTTGTGGCTCCCATCCGGATTACGCTGTCCGTCTTCTACCGTCGGGAAAGAACGGCATCCCATACATGGATAAACATCCCCCGACTTTAACTCACGCATTACCTTGGCAGAAATATAATCCGGCACCATGCGTTTTGCCGTACATTTGGCTGCCAGTTCCGTCAGATACCAATACTTGGAATCCTTGTCAATATTATCCTCATCCAGTACATAAATAAGCTTCGGAAAAGCCGGTGTGATCCAGATGCCTTTTTCATTTTTAACCCCTTTGATACGCTGCACAAGGACTTCATGAATGATCATAGCCAGATCATCTCTGGTCTGTCCTTCCGGCACCTCATCCAGATACATAAACATAGTCACAAAAGGTGCCTGTCCATTACAAGTCATCAAAGTGATCAACTGGTACTGGATGGTCTGTATTCCGCTTTTCACCTCGGATAAAAGTCTCTTCTCCGTTACCTTTTCAATGATCTCAGGATCCAGCGATTCTCCACATTCTTCTCTCTCTTCCTGCACCTGCTTGCGGATCTTTTTCCTGCTGACATCTACAAACGGTGCCAGATGGGACAAAGTAAAGGACTGTCCGCCATACTGGTTACTGGCCACCTGGGCTACGATCTGTGTAGTCACATTACATGCCGTGAAAAAGCTCTGTGGTGTATCGATCATAGTCTCGCTGATCACCGTTCCATTCTGAAGCATGTCCTCCAGGTTAATGAGGTCACAGTTATGCTCTCTCTGAGCAAAATAGTCCGAATCATGAAAATGAATGATCCCCTTTTCGTGTGCCTCTACAATATCCGCTGGAAGCAGCAGACGGCGGGTCAGATCCTTGCTGACCTCTCCTGCCATATAATCTCTCTGGGTAGAGTTGATCACCGGGTTTTTGTTAGAATTTTCCTGGTTTACTTCCTCGTTAATGTTATCGATCAGTGCCAGGATCCCGTTGTCAGTAGTGTTGGATTTACGGGTAAGTTCCCTCTTGTACCGGTAACGCACATACTTTTGTGCTACTTCATATCCCCTCATCTCCATGATACCGGTCTCTACCATGTCCTGTATATCCTCTACATGGACGGCATGAGTCATGGCCTCAATCTGTTTTGTAACATTCTCGGCTACCGCCTTCACCTGGTAGTCATTCATCTGATGCAGCCTGTCAACTTCCTTGTTGGCTGCTGCGATAGCATTTTCGATCTTTGACAGATGAAACGCGACTTCTTCTCCATTTCGTTTGATAACCCTAATTTTCTTTGCTGATCCCATTTTACCTTGCCTCTTTTCTTGTTTTTTACCTGGTTTTCGTCTTTTCCCTTTATTTTTGTCATTACGATATAGTGTTATATCCCCTGCACACATACACTATATATGGTGCTATCTGCCATTATATAACACTTGGTTTCAAAATAAAAGAGGGAATTTTTTTCCAGTATTATCATTTCCCCCGCAAACGCCGATATATAAGGTAACAGAGAACAAAAATTTTTTTTGACCAATAAAGGAGGATTTGTAATGAGTGTAAATGGAATTACCAGTGGAGTTTCAAATTCTTATCCATCCACATCTTTTTCCAGGGAGACCGCTTCCAAAACGGAAACAAAAAAGACTGCGGATACCGGCGTTGTATATGAGCCATCCTCATCTGCTAAGGACAACAGCACCAAAGTAACCGACTATTCTTCTATTGTTGCCAGCATGAAAAAAGAGTTGTCCAGCAAAAATGAGCAGCTGCAGAATCTGGTAAACAAACTGTTATCCAATCAGGCAAAGAAATATATTTCTCTTTCTGATATGTTTAAGGATATCCAGGTTGACGAGCAGACCAAGATCCAGGCTCAGAAAGACATCAGCGATGATGGTTACTGGGGCGTAGAGCAGACAAGTGATCGTCTTGTTTCTATGGCCAAGGCATTGAGCGGTGGCGATTCCAGCAAAGCAGATGCTATGATCTCTGCCATCGAAAAGGGATTTGATGAGGCCGCCAAGGCATGGGGCGACAAGCTTCCTGACATCTGCCAGAAGACCATTGACGTTGCAAAACAGAAACTTCAAAACTGGCGTGACGGCGGTTCGGATGCTGCAACAGAAGCTGCCAACTAGTTTCCAGACCGGTTTTATACTGGTTTTAAAGCCGCATCCGGGAAGAGACAAGTCTCCTTCCCGGGTGTGGTTCTTTTTTATCTCGGTACGACTAAAAGCATATCACCGCTTACCACTTCTTCCTCATTCATTTTATTGATCTCCAACACCTGATCCACCGTTGTGTGGTATTCTTTTGCCACATCCCACAGAGTATCCCCGGGCTGCATCACATATCCTACCATTCCCGGCTGGCTGTTCATGGATTCACTGTCTCTCGGCACACACTCATAATCCACCACCATAGGCTCTGTAGATGGCCAGAACGCAATGAGTTCCAGGCCCACCACTGCTTTGACCAGGACTTTCTCATCCCCTGCCAGAGAAGCACTGATCTGCTCTATCCGCCCTTGCAGGTTCATAAGGCAGCCCTCTTTTAACTCTCCCCCTTCGATGGTATAGCGGAATGGGATTACCCCTTCTGCCATGTTGACAGGCATACTGCTGTCGTCTCTGCGGTAGACGATCTTTACCGGTATCACTCCCTGTACTTCCAGATTGCCCTCTTTTAACTCCTTATTGTCAATCCGCAGTGTGCCACACACATCCCATATCTGCAGTGGTTTTTTCCCGGGGATCCCGATCTCCCCCTGCACCCGCTCCAGACACTTATTGTCCGTGACCAGCGTTTTAAATCCTGCATGCTCCACCACTGGTTTACACTCCATGGCAGTACTGTAAAGATCGGTTACCAGATTCATCCTTTCCTTGCTGTAGATCCGCAGATTGAACCCAAGGACCAGTTCTGCTTCCAGCATACGGTTTTCCCCGTCCTCATCCTGTTCCACACCAATATCTTTGCTGACGATGGCGGAAGTGATCCTGGATGCCATTTCCGGTTTTGCCCCGCTGCAAGGCAGTTTTCCCTCGATAACCAGTGTATTTTCGTAAATATTAGGCACAGGATCCTCTCCTTCGGAGGCATATACCACAAAAACCTTTGCCTGGCCATTTAACTGGATCTCGTCCTCCAGACTGCGGTAATCCAGTTCTGCTAACCGGATATCCCAATACAGGATCTCTCCAATGCTGTCCCTGGTACCCGGCAGCCTCCACTGCTCCCGTACCCGGTATGTGTCCTTTCTGGCCGCCTCCAGGGCCGAGACTTCTACTTCTCTGGTTTTGATCTGAAGCCCCTCCTCCGGCTCTACACCAACGCAGATCATATTGTCACAGACCTTCTGATCCACCAGATCGATTCCCAGAATGGCTGTTATGTTTGTCTTGCGGGAATTAATAAGACGCACATTTAATTTTTCCACACGGACCTGCACTTCGTAATCCTCGTCCCGTTCTCCCATCTTTACTGCCAGGGTTTCTTCAAAGGGAATACTGCCCCTCAGGCATGCAAGCTGTCCGTTTTCTTCCGCTGTATACAGAATCTGGAACGACATCTCCCCCTTTATGCCAAACTTTTCTCCCATACTGCGGCACTCCAGATTTACAATATCTCCCTGCTCCCGTATGATCATTTTGGCATCCGGCTTCATATCCGGAATATTATAATCCTGATCCAGTGAAATGGTTTTATTTTCATGACGGCAGCCATCCATGTGAATATTTCGTTTTATCAGACCCATGGCCATATCCTCCTTGTCTGTCTCATCTTTTTTCTACACTATATGAAAAAGGGCAAAAAAAAAGACTACTCTTTCACAGAAACCACGGTTCTATGAAAAAATAGTCTCAACCTGTCTTATTTTTAGAAAATTGTCAAAATATCTTCCGGTGCTTTACGCTTTGGCTTTTCAGCACCTTCTGAAGCGTATCCCACAGCGATCACTGCTACGATGATCTCTGTCTCAGGAATGTTTAATACCTGACGGATGGCCTTTTCATCACGGATTCCCATGATCAAAGTGTCTAACCCCATATCTTTGGCTTTCAAAACCAGATTTTCATTGTGCAGACCACAGTCATAGAATCCCCAGCCGTTGCCTGCTTCATTATCCGGTTCACCCTGACGGTTAAATCCGGCACGATTTGCTACAAATGTTGTAACGATCAAAGATGCTCCGGCAGAATTTTTTGCGTTAAACTCCGGCAGTCCCTTTTCAGATAATTCTGCCAGTTTGTCTTCGGACAAAACAGCATAATATCTGGCTGTCTGAGAGTTTTTCCAGGATGGTGCCTGAATGGCTGCCTGCACCATTTCCTCAATCTGCTCTTTCGTTACTTTTTTGCTTTCATCATAGTGACGAATACTTCTTCTTTCCTCAATCAACTGCGAAAATTCCATAAATGCATACCTCCTTGTGCTTAATAAGCCTTAAAAATCACACTGCTGTTCTGGCCGCCAAATCCAAAAGAATTGCTCATAGCAGCCTTCACTTCTTTTTTCTGTGCCTCTTCCGGGACATAATTTAACGGTGCGCACGCTTCGTCCAGATGCTCCAGATTCAGAGTCGGCGGTACAATGCCCTCTCGGATCGCCTGGATGCAAGCAATCGCTTCTGTGATACCGCCTGCTCCCATCATATGGCCGGTGGCTCCCTTAGTAGAGGTAACTGCCATATCCTTTGCATGCTCTCCGAACACCTGGGTGATAGCCGATGTCTCAATGGGATCGCCCATTGGAGTGGATGTTCCATGGGTATTGATGTAGTCAATATCCTCTACGGAAAGACCTGCGTTTTTGATGGCCTGTTCCATGCAGAATACCGCTCCGATCCCGTCCGGATGCGGACTGGTCACATGATATCCATCGGTGCAGTTTGAAAAACCTGCCAGTTCACAGAGAATCCTGGCTCCCCGCTCTTTTGCATGCTCTTCTGTCTCAATGATCAGGGCACCACCGCCTTCACCAATGACAAATCCATCCCGGTCCTTATCAAAAGGACGGCTTGCGCCTTTCGGGTTGTCATTGTTGGTAGACAAAGCATGGGCCGACGAAAGTCCCAGAATAAAAAGTGGAGACAAAGCAGACTCTGTTCCCATAGCGAGAACAGCATCCGCCTGACCGGACAAAAGCATCATACAGGCAGTACTAATCGCATCGCCTCCGGATGAACAAGCCGTACTGACAGTCAGACTTGGTCCCCGGTATCCTTTCTGGATCGCCACCTGGGCAGCGGCCTCATTTCCTATGATCTTAGGTACAAAACGCGGGCTGACCTTTTTGTGTAATCCGGTGCTGATACCATCCTGCGTCTCCCCGATAGGTGCAATGCCGCCAAGGGCTGTACCTACTGTAATACCCATGCGCTCCGGACTGGCAATATCGTCGCCGCCTGCCATATCAATCGCCTCCATGGCTGCCGCATAACCATACTGCATAAATACATCCATCTCGCGGGTCAGTTTTTTGGGCATAAACGCAAGGGGATCAAAGTCCTTCACCTCAGCTGCAATCTTTACCGGCAGGTTTTCCGTGTCAAAACGGGTAATGGCATCCACGCCGCAGACACCCTGGACCAAATTGTTCCAATAAGCATCTACGCCGATACCAATCGGTGTCACAGCACCCATACCGGTCACAACCAGACGACTATTCTTCATCTGCATTTTCATTCCAGTCATTCTCCTTAATTTCTTTTCTGCGAATCTTACCGCTGATCGTCTTTGGTAATTCCTTTGTGAAATCAAGGATCTTAGGCCATTTATAAGATGCAATATTTTTCTTAAGAGATTTCATGATCTCGCTCTTTAACTTATCGGTTCCCTCCTGACCGTTTACAAGTACAATACTTGCCTTGATCGCCTGTCCTCGGATCGGATCCGGCACGGAAGTAACCGCACATTCCAATACATAAGGAAGTTTCATGATCTCATTCTCAATCTCAAATGGTCCGATACGGTAACCACTGGACTTGATCACATCATCTACACGGCCCACATACCAAAGGTATCCATCTTCATCATAATATGCGGTATCACCTGTATGATAGTATCCATCATGCCAGGCATTGTTTGTTTTTTCTTCATCCCCATAATAACACATAAAGAGGCCGTTGGGAACACCTTCCTCGGTGCGAATTACAATTTCTCCCTCTTCTTCCGGCTCAGCCAGTGTGCCATCCGGCAGCATAACCTTTACATCATACTGTGGCGTAGGTTTGCCCATGGATCCCGGACGCGGTGTGTCTCCTACCAGATTTCCGATCAGAAGTGTTGTCTCTGTCTGGCCAAAGCCTTCCATGATAGTAAAGCCTGTTTTTGCCTTAAACTTCTCATAGATCTCAGGATTCAGGGCTTCTCCTGCGGTTGTTACATTCTGCAGGGAAGACAGATCGTATTTATCTAATTTCATATGAACCATTACACGGTATACAGTTGGCGGTGCACAGAAAGTAGTGATTTTGTATTTCTCGATCATCTGCAGGATCTCTTTGGCATCAAAATTATCAAAATCATAGGTAAAGATGCATGCTTCACACAACCACTGTCCGTAGATCTTGCCCCACAGTGCCTTGCCCCAGCCGGTATCGGAAATAGCAAAATGAATGCCGTCCGGGTCTACCTGGTGCCAGTATTTGGCTGTTACATAATGACCCAGAGGATACTTAAAGTTATGTGTGGTGATCTTTGGATAGGATGTAGTTCCTGAAGTAAAAAACATAATGGATGGATCGGATCCACCTACTGCATTTTCACCGGTTGGACGGCGGAAATGACTTGAGAAGTATTTTACTTCTTTATTGAAACTGTGCCATCCCTTGCGGCTGGCTCCTACCATGATCTTCACTTTCAGATTTTTGTAACTTTTTGCTGCCTTGTCGATCTCTCTGGAAACCGGGCCGTCAGCTGTACAGATCACAGCATCTACATTGCCGGCTTTGAAACGATACTCAAAATCAGATTTCAGCAAAAGATTGGTAGCCGGAATTACAACCGCTCCTATCTTGTGCAGAGCCAGGATTGTAAACCAGAACTGGTAATGTCTCTTCAAAACCAGCATAACTCTGTCACCCTTGCGGATTCCCAGATACTGAAGATAGTTGGCTACTTTAGAAGAATAGCGGGACATATCATGGAATGTAAAAGAACGCTCTTTTCCATCCTTGGAGATATGAAGCATTGCCCGTTTGTCCGGACATTTCTTTGCCAGTTTATCTACTACATCATAAGCGAAGTTAAAATTATCGTCATTGACAAATTTAATGTCTTTTAATACTCCATCCGCTGTTTCCTCCACCTGAATAAAAGGTTCCGCGATATCGCCTTTTTGTAAACTCATGTAACTCTTCCTTTCTGCTTTGATTTTTCTATATTTCTGTCTGCCATACCTGCCTTACCTCGCAAATTTACAAAACAGTGCAGGCACAACGATTTTTCGACATTTTTCCGCAAGTAGTTTTCAAAACCACTTGTCGAGGTTCAGAATACATCATGCCTACTGTTTTGTCAATAAAAAGTACGAAAAAATGGCTTTTTTTACATTTTTTTAATAATTGAAATTGCTTCTCAATTATGATAAAATAAAGTCTGCTATGAATTTTTTAGAATCATGTGTACCTTTTGTGTATGCAGCAGAATGGAGGATTACCGTATAATGTTCAAAATTGTAGAAAAAAAATCACTGAATCCGACGGTTTCCAAAATAACCGTGGAAGCACCGCTGATCGCCAAGAAAGCGGAGCCGGGACAGTTTATTATTTTCCGCGCCAAAGAAGACAGTGAGAGAATTCCTCTCACCATCGCCGACTTTGACCGTACAGCCGGAACTGTTACGATCATTTATCAGATCGTAGGTGCTGGCACCATGGAACTCGATACTCTGAATGAAGGGGATTACATTCATGACTTCGTAGGTCCACTGGGCGTTCCGACTCACACAGAAGGATTAAAGAAAGTGGCCGTTGTAGGCGGCGGTGTAGGATGTGCTATTGCCTATCCTATTACTAAGAAACTTCATGAGATGGGTGCAGAAGTCCATGCCATCGTAGGATTCCGTAACAAGGATCTTGTAATCCTGGAGGATGAGTTCAAAGCTGCCAGCGACAAACTGGTGATGATGACAGATGATGGAAGCTATGGCGAAAAAGGTCTCGTAACAGACGCTTTAGAAAAACTCATTGGGGAAGGAAACCAGTATGACGAAGTAATCGCCATCGGACCTTTGATCATGATGAAGTTCGTCTGTCTTACTACAAAAAAATACGACATCAAAACCGTTGTCAGCATGAACCCGATCATGATCGATGGTACGGGAATGTGTGGCGGATGTCGTCTCACCGTAGGTGGCGAAACAAAGTTTGCCTGTGTAGACGGACCAGACTTTGATGGTCATCTGGTAGATTTTGATGAAGCAATGCACCGTGGCACCATGTACAAAGAATTTGAAACTCACGCCCGGGAAGAAGCATGCAATCTGCTTAAGAAAGGAGACCAGTAATCATGGCTGAAAGAAACATGGATATGAACAAATGTCCTATGCCTGTTCAGGATCCGGACATTCGAAATAAAAACTTTGACGAGGTAGCTCTTGGCTACACATATGATATGGCAGTCAGCGAAGCCCGCCGCTGCCTGAACTGTAAACACAAACCTTGTGTCAGTGCCTGCCCGGTACGCATCGACATTCCTGCTTTTATCGAGCGGGTTGCCAATGAAGACATGGATGGTGCCTTTGAGATCCTTTCCAAATCCACTTCCCTTCCTGCCGTCTGCGGCCGTGTGTGCCCACAGGAGTCCCAGTGTGAAGGAAAATGTGTCCGCGGTATCAAGGGTGAGCCGGTTGGTATCGGCCGTCTGGAGCGGTTTGTAGCAGATTACCACCGTGAGCACAGCACAGAAACTCCTGTAAAGCCAGAGCCAAACGGACACAAAGTCGCTGTTATCGGTGCCGGCCCTAGTGGTCTGACGGCTGCCGGAGATCTGGCTAAACTTGGTTACGAAGTGACTATTTTTGAAGCACTTCACCTGGCTGGTGGTGTACTGGTATATGGAATCCCTGAATTCCGTCTTCCAAAAGCTATCGTACAGAAAGAGATCGACAACCTGAAAGCCATCGGCGTTTCCATCCAGACCAACATGGTCATTGGTAAAGTTCTTACCATTGATGAGCTGTTTGATATGGGATTTGAAGCTATCTTCATCGGATCCGGTGCCGGTCTTCCAAGATTTATGAATATTCCGGGCGAAAGTCTCAAGGGCGTATACTCAGCCAACGAATTTCTGACTCGTATCAATCTGATGAAAGCATACAAAGAAGGAAGCAAAACACCGATCCAGCACGCTAAAAGAGTGGCTGTTGTCGGCGGTGGTAATGTAGCTATGGATGCTGCCCGCAGTGCCAAACGACTGGGTGCGGAAGAAGTTTACATCGTATACCGACGCGGTATGGAAGAACTTCCTGCCCGTAAAGAAGAAGTAGAACATGCCGAGGAAGAAGGTATCATCTTCAAGACATTGAACAATCCGGTAGAGATTCTTGGCGACGAAGAAGGTCTTGTATCCGGTATCAAATGTATCGAAATGGAACTGGGCGAACCAGATGAAAGCGGACGCCGTCGTCCGGTTGCCAAAGAAGGCAGTGAGTTTGTTCTGGATGTAGATTCTGTTATCATGTCCATCGGAACCAGCCCGAACCCATTGATCCGTTCCACCACACCAGGTCTGGATGCCAACAAATACGGCTGTCTCGTAACCCGTGATGATTCCGGACTGACTACCCGTGACGGTGTATATGCCGGCGGTGATGCCGTAACAGGTGCTGCTACCGTTATCCTCGCGATGGGTGCCGGTAAAGATGCAGCCAAAGCCATTGACGAAATGCTGAAAAATAAATAATCTTCCAAACACAGGTGCTTGTAATACACACTCGTACTTTTAGATAACTATTTGGTGTCGTATATGAACCATAAAAAACTTCCAGCCGGGATGAAAATCCTGACTGGAAGTTTTTATTTTACATAATTTGTTTTATACAGATTATTTTGTACCGGTTTTTCTGGCCATCTGTTCTGGATTTACCGCTCCCTGCAAAGCCGTCTCCCCGGATATTAGTCCTTTTTGATACAGGTTCAGTATGTACTGATCCATGGATATCATTCCCTGGCTGCCGGAGGTCTGGATGATATTGTCGATCTGGTAATTTTTGCTGTCGCGGATCAGATTCCGAATGGCCGGAGTGTTCTTCATAACCTCGAAAGCTGGGATCATGCCTCCTTCCCCTTTGTGAAGCAGCTGCTGGGACACAATAGAATCCAACACCAGTGACAACTGGATCTTGATCTGATCCTGCTGGTCTGCCGGAAAAGAATCCACAATACGATCAATGGTGTTGACCGCCCCTTTTGTATGAAGGGTGGCAATAACCAGATGTCCTGTCTCTGCTGCTGTCATGGCGGTACGGATAGTTTCTGCATCTCTCATTTCTCCCAGCAGGATCACATCCGGTGCCTGTCTCAGGCAGGCCCTCAGCCCAGTTAGGTAATTTTTCGTATCAATGGCAATCTCTCTCTGACTGATAATAGACTGTTTATCTGCATGAAGATACTCAATCGGATCCTCCAGCGTAATGATATGCGCCTCTCTCGTGCGGTTAATGGCATCAATGATGCAGGCCTGGGTCGTAGACTTACCACTGCCGGCCGTTCCGGATATGATCACCATACCATGCTTCAGTTCTGCCAGTTCCATGATGCCATCCGGAATATCCAGTTCTTTATAATCCGGTATGTCAAAAGCAACCACGCGGATCACCGCCGCCTGGGAACCACGCTGCATATATGTATTTACACGAAATCTGGCAAGTTTTCCTATAGCAAAGGAAAAATCATCATCTCCCTGCTGCAGATAATACTCCTTCGACCGTTTGGCAAAACTGTATATTTCATCAATAAAATAACTGGTCTCTGTAGGGGTCAGCTTCATGGATTCATCCATAGACCGGATCTCTCCATCCACCTTGTAGCTCAAATAACCTCCTGCTACAATAAAAATATCCGATGCACTGTCTTTTACCGCTTTACTCAGTACCTCTTCCAAACTTGTCATGCTTTTTTCCCTTCTTTCTTAATCATCAATCTGCACCCCGCCAAAAACCTCAATGGAGTTATCCCCCTGCCAGTCTCCGGTATACACTTTTTTCCACTGTTTGATCCGGTAATCTTTACCACTTATTTCCACAACCACCTGTAACTGTTGGTTGTCATCAATCGAGCATTTATAAGAGTATTGTTTTCCATTTTTTGTAACGCCTTCCGGTACTTCTCCTGCCCGCAGTCTGCCAAGGATCTCCTCTGCTTCCCGGTCTGCCTTGTAATAAGCTTCTTTTGCCTGCCAGGTCCGGTCTGCCAGATTTCGGTCTGCCTTGGCAGTAGAAAGTGACAGCAAGGCAAATACGATCAGCATCAAAACACCAAATATAGTAAGAATTGAACTGCCTCCTACGGAGGTAAGATTAAATTTCTTTTTCATAGTCCCCTCACTTCTGCCAGACAATGTCTCTTTGATACACCGTCTTCTGCCCTTGGTTCTTTGCTTCCAGGTGCGCCCTGCCCACCTGTTCATCCGAATCTGTCTCTGTAGCCGTCACCACGATGCCATCCTTCTCAAAGGAAAATTCATACCGGCCTTCTTTGATTTCTTTCATGGAAAGATCCTCTGACAAAGCCTGCCAGTTTCCTTTTTCCGCCTTCAGGCACTCCGTTAGGGTCTGACAGTCGTTTTGCGCCAGCTGTCTGTCACTGCCTTCTTTGGACAGCTGGCTGGCGTACACAAATGCCCTCACGCATACGGCGGCCGCCGCTGCGAATACCAGAATCATGATCAACTGTTCCATCAGCGCCAAAGGCGCCTTACTTCTTGTATATGCTTTCACCTTATCGCCCCTAACTGTTTCCATGGAGAGTCACACTGACCTGCTGACAGCTACCATCCACATCCGTTGCTTCTACAATGATCCGGTTCCCTTTCCTGGAAAAAGCCAGCCCCTTTGCTTCCATGATCGGTGTTCCGGCGTTATATTCCAAAGAGACCCCTTTCAATGTGGCCAGTTCATAGATCTGACCTTTATAATAATAAATCCGGGTATCGTATACCCCATCCTTATGTTCCTCATATAAATGCAGTGTCTGGATACCATCCGGCGTTTCTGCCTTCTGAAAACCTCCGATGGCTACCCCCTGCTCCACATCATTACTCTGGATCCTGGCAGAAATATAGGTAGTCAGGATCTGCTTGTTATAATTATCTGTATCCCGTTTTACCAGTTTTTTATAACTGCCGGCTCCCAGTGCCAGCACCCCGGTCACTCCGGCTGCGAACAGGACAAAGAGTACCAGTACAAATACATTTTCTATGGTATGACCTTGTTCTTTCCATTTCATCCTGATTCCTCCTGGTTCAATCTGTATCGCCCCCTCCCTTTCGCTCGGCGGCAGGTCGTCGGAACCGATTTTTAATTATGTGCTTCGCACATAACGATTCCTCCTAATGTAACTGGGATTCCATCACCGTAATGCTGGGCATGAGATTTTTGCCTTGTACCTCATAAAAAACTGCGTACTTATCCTCGTCGATCTGGATCCCATAATGGTCTTTTAAGTATTGCAGATCCGGCGGGTACACCCCTTCCGCGGCATAACACAGCATAGTGGCCTTACGGATGGAGGTTTCCAGCTGCTTTAAACTCTCTCCAGCCTCTCCCTTTGTCAGGGAAATACTTCCCCTCCAGAGAAAGAGCCCCAGTGACACCAGCACTGCCAGAAGCACTATGATCTTTATTCCGTTAAAAACTATCTGTAATTTCATCTCATCCGCCTCATTTCACTATCCGATGGAAGACATAATATGAATCAGCGGAAGCATCACAGCCATCAGGATCACTCCTACCAGAATGGAAGTAAGGATTACAATGGTAGGCTCGATCCGGCCCACTTTCTGCTGTAACTGCTGATCCAGCGATTCTTCCATTCTCCTTGCAATCTCTTCCATAGCCGTGTCTGCTGTACCGCTTTTTGTTCCAAGATCCAGGATACGGCAGTACTTTCTGCTAAGCATATGATTCTGCCGGAAAGCCTCCGCCAGTGATTCTCCCTGGTCCAGCATATTGAGACATGCATCCTGCTGCCTCTTTATCTTTTTATTTTTATTCTGAAATCTCACTGCGTTGCGAAAGGCATCCTCCGTATTCAGCCCACTCTTCATCCCCATAGCCATGGCTGAACAAAATCTGGCCTGGGACATCTTCCTGCCTATTCCCCTGCTTCCAAACAACTGCTGGTACAAACTCACCACAAATCCTCTGGTAACCGGACACAGACCGATAAAAAGTCCCAGTGCCAGGATCACTCCCAATACCACACAGATCACAGGCATTACCGTTCCCAGTCTGTCCCCCAGATTCAACAGCACCGCTGCCGCCCCTGTCATGGTACCTCCCAGCTGTTCATACACCTGGTTAAATACCGGCAGCACCTTAATCAACAGCACCAGAATGATCACCAGCATCAGGAGCATTAAAACTACCGGATATAACAGCGCACTGCGGATCTCATTATTTAACTGCATCTGGCGGTCATAATACGCCGAGAGCGACCGGAGACTTTCCTCCAGCCGGCCTGCCTGCTCCCCTGTCTCTATCATATCTCCCACATAAGCTGGGAAAACACCGGCCCGACGGACAGCCTGGGACAACGGTTCTGCCTCACCAAGCACTTGCGCCATCTCTGTCAGCATTTTTTCCTCTTTTGCATCTGCCGCATCCTCTGCAAGCAGATATAAACCGTCTTCTGCTGATATTCCGGCATGTACCAGCAATGCCATTTCCAGGCAGAATGCCGATACACTTTCATGACTCATGACCTTTCTTCTCATCTTTCCCCTCATTTCCTGCTTAGTAACTGTATTTCTTCTTATAATTTCGTCCGTTTCCAATGTATTTCATAATACTTTTGCTGGATTTACTGGTAGATGCAAAGGTAGGATCCATTAATTTCCATTTTTTCCCGTTAAAATAAATAGCTCCGGTGATCCAGCCCTTTTTCTTTGAATACACATTTACCCAGGCATGGTAGGCATTGCCGGTGTAACCAATCACAAGTTTTGTAGGAACCCCCTGGCTCCGCAGCATGGCTGTCATGACGGCTGCATAATCAAAACAGATCCCTTTTTTCTTTTTGTAGATCTGATCCAGATTTGGCAGATAGTCATTTTTTACGGTTTTCGCCAGCTTGCGGTCATATTTATACTTGGAAATCACATATTTGTAAACCTTCTTTACTTTGGCCAGTTCTGTCTTGCTTTTCTTTGTAATCCTGGCTGCCTTTTTTACCACTTTTGTCTTCTTATTATAGTTTACATACTGATTAGGACGAATATAAGGAACAAACTGGTTTTTCAGTTTTACCTGGATGGTCTTACTCATAACGACCAGATAGGTATTTCCCTCTGTCTGGGTATTTACCGTAATCTTATAAGTCGTGTTTCCTTCCGTCAGGGGGATCACCTCATAGCGCCCCGGCTTTATATTGTACTTATAACTGTCCGTGGTTTTTCCTGCAAAGACCTGCACTTTAATGGTTTTGCTGAAACTCTGTTTGTACTTTATCATTACATAGCCAAGATTTGCATGGGAATAATCTATGATGCACATTTCATTTTCCTCTACCGCCGTTCCTGACGCCTGTGTCGGCTCGATCACTGTTTTGGCGGAAATGTCTTCCCGGGGCTGTAAAAGCATCCCCACGGCAAACAGACAGATCCACACTCCTATCCTTTTCAATTTCATACGCTGCCACCTCTCTTCCACTGATATGATAAATTATAAACGCTGCCAAAGGCTTTGACAATGGTTAATTACGGCCTTCTTTATGTATAAAAAGAAAATGAAGATGCCTTGTAAATCATTTAATATTTATTTAATGCATAGTTTCTTGATTCTCTAATACAATCGTGTTATTATAGACCCATCTTAAGAAGCTTGCTAGTTTAATTTAATCATATATCCCTTTAGTGTGGCAGGAGTTCCCCTAGACTCCTGCCTTTTCTTTTGCCTTCTTTACCGATAGCGAGGCATGTCGTAGAGATATTTTGCTCCCTGGCTATAGCACACGCTCATTTCCTGATATTTTCCCCCAATTTTTTCCGCATAAAACGGATCCGATGCATACTGATGCCACAGACCTTTATTGGGCGTGTAGCGAAGTTTAAAAATGGTATTCTGTTTGTATTTGCTGTGGATGTAGCCACTGGACAGATAGGCAGCCGCTCCTTCTAGTGCCTTGCTGATGCTGGTCCAGCCTTTTTTCTTTGCATAGCGGAATCCGTACTTCTCCGGATTATTGTCATATGCTTTGATTCCATATAAATTATATACTTTCTTTTTGCCAATCTTATGTCCCTTTGCCAGGGTACTGGTTCCGTAAGCAGACTCTAAAAAAGTCTGACAGGCAAAATAAACCGGATCCAGATTGTATTTTTTTGCCGCTCTTAAGAGGGCCTTTGCATTTTTTCTGCCATATAAAACACTTTTCTTCTTACTCATTTTATTGATCCGGCAGTAGATCTCGATCTGATTGTTGTAATATCCGTAGAAAACTTCCGGATCGATCTCCCGGAACGTGTCAACCCTCATATATTGAAAACGGTCCGTTGCATCCCCGCTGCTCTTTAACAGTCTCTTATATTCCTTTTTAGAGGCCTGGTTGGTCCGCTTATACTGTTTTTTTATGTAAGTGGCAAAGGAATATTTATAAGTAGTCCGGGTGGTTTTGCCATGATAATCGTATTTTCCCTTTTTCAGCACTACCTTCCTGCCGTTTTTTTCTGTCTGGCACTGTATATTCAAAGCCTTTAAGAGTTCTTCAAAAGGGACCAGCATGATGCGGTTCTTTTTGTTTGGCAGTTCTTTGGCTGCCTGGCTTAAATGCACCTGTTTACCATCTACATAAATTCTTTTTTCTCCGTCAAAAACCGTGGCCACATGATTCTGACTCTTGATTCTGACACAAGGTGCCTGTTCCACATACTCACATCGGATCCCCGGCAGTTCTTTGCAGTTCTTTTCGGAGACAGCCAGACACAGCGTTCCCTTATAGTTTCTCAATACTCCCTTGGAAAAATGTAATGTCTCTCCCTTATAAGAGTACTCTTTTGCGTCACTGGATACAGAACACATAATGGACAGCACAAATCCTGTCAGTATCAGCAGAAAACTCCATTTTCTCATATATCTCTTCCTCCTCAATTTTAAAGGTGGCCAAGTTTCCTCAGCCACCTTATCTTCTTACTCTTTTCGTCCGGATTGGGACAATCCCAGTCGGATAATGGATTTTTTTAAGGCAAGTTCTGCCCGGGCTATATTGATCCGGTCATCGGCATGCTGCAATCGTCGCTCTGCACGCTCTCTGGCCTTCTGGGCCCGCTTCTCATCGATCTCATCCGGCCACTCGCATGATTGGGCCAGGATCGTGATCTGATCCGGCATGATCTCAATAAATCCTTCCAGCAAAGAAGCTTCTTTCACCGAATCCTTGCTTTCTGTGATCGTAAGGATTCCCGGTGCCACAATGGCTGTCATAGGAATATGCTCTGCATAAATTCCCACATCACCTTCCGTAGTGGTAAGTTCTACCATCTGCGCCTCTCCTGTATAAAAAATCCGGTCCGGGGTGATCACTTCCAGCTTAAAAGTATTTGCACCCGCCATTCAAACACTCCTTTCCGTTATGCATTATGAGCATTTTTATAACGCTCAACCACATCTTCGATGCTGCCTGCATTCAGGAAGTAGTTTTCCGGAATATCATCATGACGTCCTTCCAGAATTTCTTTGAATCCCTGGATGGTGTCTTCAATCTGCACATACTTACCCGGCAGTCCGGTAAACTGCTCCGCCACATTAAATGGCTGTGAAAGGAATCTTTGTACTTTACGGGCTCTGTTTACAAGAACTTTGTCGTCTTCCGAAAGTTCATCCATACCAAGAATAGCAATAATATCCTGCAGTTCTTTATATTTCTGAAGAATCTCCTGTACACCTCGTGCTACCTTATAATGCTCTTCACCAATGATTCTTGGATCCAGCATACGGGATGTAGATGCCAGTGGATCTACCGCCGGATAAATACCAAGTTCCACGATGGAACGATCCAGTACGGTAGTGGCATCCAGATGGGCAAATGTCGTTGCCGGAGCCGGGTCCGTCAAGTCATCCGCCGGCACATATACGGCCTGTACGGAAGTAATGGATCCATTTTTCGTAGATGTGATACGCTCCTGCAGGGCACCCATCTCTGTCTGCAGGGTTGGCTGGTATCCTACGGCACTTGGCATACGGCCAAGCAAAGCGGACACCTCAGATCCTGCCTGGGTAAAACGGAAGATGTTGTCAATGAATAATAACACATCTTTTCCTGCTTTATCACGGAAATACTCTGCCATGGTCAGACCAGTCAGAGCAACTCTCATTCTGGCTCCCGGTGGCTCATTCATCTGTCCGAACACCATGGTTGTTTTATCGATTACACCGGATTCGATCATCTCGTAGTAAAGATCGTTTCCTTCTCGGGTACGCTCTCCAACACCGGTAAACACAGAATAACCACCATGCTCTGTAGCAATATTTGTGATCAGCTCCTGGATCAGTACGGTCTTACCTACACCGGCACCGCCAAACAAACCAATCTTACCACCTTTCTGATAAGGACACAGAAGGTCGATTACTTTGATACCGGTCTCAAGGATTTCTGATTCTGTAGACTGTTCACTAAATGTAGGTGCTTTTCTGTGGATCGGGCTGTATTCTTTTACTGCGGGAGCCTCTTTTTCATCAATAGGATTTCCCAGCACATTGAACATGCGGCCCAGTGTTTCCTCACCTACCGGCACCCGGATCGGTGCCCCTTCTGATACCGCTTCCATGCCGCGGACCAAACCATCTGTCGGTCCCATGGCGATACAGCGGACTGTATTATCTCCCAGATGCTGTGCTACTTCCACAACCAGGGTATCACCGTCTGTTCTGTGGATCTCAACGGCATCGTTGATCTCCGGCAGCTGTCCATTTTCAAACTGAATATCCAGAACGGCGCCTACAATCTGGGTAATTGTGCCGAGACTTTTACTTTTGTTCTCTGCCATTATCTACCTGCCTTTCTAGCTGATAGCCGATGCACCAGCTACGATTTCTGTCAATTCCTGGGTAATCGCTGCCTGTCTTGCACGGTTATACTGTAATCCCAGGGTTTCTATCATTTCCTCTGCATTACTGGTAGCGGAATCCATAGCCTGCATACGGGCACCATTTTCACTGGCAACCGCCTCAGCCATGGCTCCAAAGATCAGACTGTTCATATACAGCGGAATAATATATCCGAGAGTTTCTTCCTCTCCCGGTTCATAATTCATCAGCACTTTCGCATTCTTTGTTTCTTCCTCTTCCGGTTTTGCCTGCTCTGGATCCACCGGCAAAATCTTCATAAGAGTAGGAATCTGTGTCACACTGTTTTTGAATACGGTGTATGCCAGATATACCTCGTCAATGTCACCTTGTTCCAACGCTGTCATCACTGTCTTGCCAAGAGAAACAGCATCACAAAACATAGGTTTGTTGATCACTTCGGAATAATCCCCTTCACAGTGGTATCCCAGCCGTTTCATGGCATCCAGTCCCTTGGTTCCTACCGGGTAGATGACTGTTTGCTCCTTGTCAAAATCTCCTCTGGTAACCAATTTTACAATGTTGGAATTATAGCCCCCTGCCAGCCCCCGGTTGGAAGTGATCAAAATGACTCCCTTCTTTATCGCTCCGTCTTTTTCCACTTTCCGAAGCAGCGGGTGGCTGCACTGGTCACCAACACTGGCTAACATATGGGAAACCGTCTCGTACATCTTCTGAAAATACGGTTTGGTCTCCTCTGCATGATCTTTAGCCTTCTGAAATTTTACGGTAGAAACCAGTTTCATTGCCTTGGTAATCTGTGAGGTGCTGGTTATACTCTCTTTTCGGCGTTTAATGTCTCTCATAGAAGCCATAACATCACACCTCTCTATTTATTGTTTTCTTTCAAAAAAGACTCTTTAAATTCTTCAATTGCCTTCTTCAACTGTTCCTCAGTTTCCTCTTTGATCTCCTTGTCATCGCGGATGGCAGCCGGAATCTCCGGATGTTTACTATCCAGATAGTCAAACAGTCCTTTTTCAAAAGCCAATACATCTTCTACTGCAATGTCAAGCAGATACTGCTTGGTTGCCGCATAAATGATAATTACCTGATACCATACCGGTAACGGTGCATACTGTCCCTGTTTCAGGATTTCGCGGATTCGTTCACCCTGATCCAGCTGGCGTTTTGTCTCTGCATCCAGATCGGATCCAAACTGGGAAAATGCTGCCAGTTCGCGATACTGTGCCAGTTCGATACGGATGGATCCGGCAATTTTTTTCATTGCCTTGATCTGAGCTGAACCACCTACACGGGACACACTCAGACCCGGATTGACTGCCGGACGGAAACCGGAGTTAAACATCTCTGTCTCCAGGTAGATCTGTCCATCTGTAATAGAGATTACGTTGGTTGGGATATATGCGGATACATCCCCTGCCTGAGTCTCAATAATCGGCAGAGCTGTCAGTGAACCGCCGCCCAACTTATCTGACAATCTGGCTGCACGCTCCAAAAGACGGGAATGAAGATAAAAAACATCTCCCGGATAAGCCTCTCGTCCTGGCGGCCTGCGCAACAGCAAGGACAGGGTACGGTAAGCAGCTGCATGCTTGCTCAGATCATCGTACACGATCAGAACATCTTTGCCCTGCTCCATCCATTCCTCACCGATGGCACATCCACTATATGGTGCAATATACTGCAGCGGAGCCAGCTCACTGGCAGTAGCTGCCACTACTGTTGTATAGTCCATTGCGCCGGCTTCTTCCAGCGTTTTTACCAGGTTGGCCACAGTAGATGCCTTCTGTCCGATGGCCACATAAATGCACAGCACATCCTGGTCTTTCTGATTAATAATGGTATCAATGGCGATGGCTGTTTTACCAGTCTGCCGGTCACCGATAATAAGTTCTCGCTGGCCTCTTCCAATGGGTACCATGGAATCGATCGCTTTGATTCCTGTCTGTAATGGCGTATCTACGGATTTACGGGAAATAACACCGGAAGCAACACGCTCGATGGGGCGGAGTGTCTCTGTCTTGATCGGACCCTTGCCGTCAATCGGCTGTCCCAATGCGTTGACAACTCTTCCCAGCATAGCATCTCCTGCCGGAACCGTTGCTACACGGCCTGTGGTCTTAACCACATCCCCTTCGTTAATATTGGCACTGTCACCCAGAAGAACCGCACCAACATTGTCCTCCTCCAGGTTCATTACCATTCCATATACTTCATGAGGGAACTCTAACAGTTCTCCCTGCATTGCTTTCTCTAAACCATGAATACGCGCAATACCATCAGCAACCTGAATTACGGTACCAACATGATCTACTTCAAATTCGGTACTGTATTTTTTTATTTCCTCTTTGATCACAGAACTGATCTCTTCAGGTCTTAAATTCATGTAAATGCACACCTTCTTTCTAACTAGACAATTTTATCTGATTGATCTTTCTTGCCATATGTTCCATTTTACTGCGGATACTGTTGTCTAAGATCTCGTCCCCGATCCGAATAACCATACCCCCAAGCAGAGACGCATCCGTCTCCACATGCATTTCCAGTGTTTCATAGGAAGACACTTCTAAAATCCTTTCGCGGATCTTATCCTGCTGGGCTTTCGTCAGTTCCATTGGTACGGTGACATACACCACACCGATCTTTTTATATTCTTTGGCACTGCGGTCAAAATATTCCAGTACGGCATCCAGTTCTTTTAAACGTTTTTTATCCGCTAAAACATGGAAAAATCCCATTACTTCGTCTGATACTTTTCCCTTGAAAGCATCATCCAACAGTTTTATCTGATCCTGTTTTGTGATCTCCGGATGACAGATGGTCTTAACAAAAGTCGGATTCTCCGAAAGGATCTGCCGGATCATACGCACCTCTTCCCAGATGGTGTCTAGTTTATCATTCTCTAATGCCAATGAAAACAAGGCATCTCCATACACTTTTGAAATTACTTTTGCCATGTTTCATCACCCATTTCTTCCAATGTCTCGTCGATCAACTGCGCCTGCATCTCTTCTGTCATAGACTGGGATACAAACTTACCAGCCATAGCAGAGGCAATCTGTACCATCTCCTGCTTCATATCGTCGCGGGCCTTGTCTTTCTCCAGCGAGATTTCTTTTTCCGCCCGTGTCAGGATCCGGTGAGCCTGCTCATTGGCCGCCTCTACGATCTCGGTCTCTCTGGCTTTTGCCTTTTTCCGGGCTGCTGCCATCATTTCAGCCGATTCTTCCTCCACTTTGGACAAAGCTTCTGTATACTGTTCTTTCTGCTTCATGGCATCTGCCTTTGTCTCAGCCGCTTCATCTAACTGGCTTTGAATAAACGCTTTTCTTTTCTCCAGCATTTTGCGGGCCGGATCAAACAAAAGATAGGACAGCAGCACAAACAGGAAAAACATGGCTACCAAAGTCACGCCTGTGTCAAACAGAAGCTGTGGGTCCAGGTTAAAAATTCTATCCAAATCAACAATCCTCCTTTCTCATTTATCTGGAATGGACTGTCGATTATACTACGAACAGCAGGATCATGGCTACGACCAGACCATACAAAGCGGATGTCTCGGCTACGGCCTGTCCTAAAAGCATAGTTGACATGATGTTTCCTCTTGCGCCCGGGTTACGGCCTACTGCACTGGCACCATAACCGGCAGCGATACCCTGTCCAATACCGGTTCCAAGTCCGGCAATAACAGCAAGTCCTGCTCCAATATACTTACCTGCTAAAGCAATCTGTGTAAAATCCATATTCATTTCCTCTCTTTCTGTGCTCTTTTGGCACTGTTTCAATTTGTGATTCTTCTATTCCTCTTGAATATCTGCAGCATTAGCAATAAATACCATGGTCAACATGGCAAATACATATGACTGCAACACTCCGGCAAATACATCCAGATAAGCATGTAGTGCTGCCGGCCAAATCAATGTGGCAATATGCGGAAGCAATCCGTAGATCAGTGCCATCATCATCGTTCCTGCCAGAATATTGGCGAAAAGACGCAGTGACAAAGAAATCGGCGTTGCAAATTCACTGATTACATTGATTGGAAAAAATAAAAAGATTGGTTCAAATAAACCTTTGAGCCTTCCCCACTTCTGCCATTTGATTCCCTCATACTGAATGATGAAGAATGTAATCAAACCTAATGGCAGCGTCACTCCATAATCTGCGGTCGGAGGTCTGAGACCAAACAGCCCCGCCAGGTTACAACTAAGTATCACCATAAAAATAACCCCAATGTAATTCTGGAACTTTGGCGCCAGGGTTTTGCCCATGTTGTCGTGAACAAGGTTGTCCAGCATCTCTACCAGCATTTCCATTACATTTAGTATCCCCTTCGGGGGCTTGGTAGGATCTGCTTTTGCAATCTTCCGATTCATAACGATCGCAAATATAACCAGGATCGCAAATACGATTGCCAGACAAACATGTGTAGTAGTAAGATATACGCTTTTTCCACCGACTTCAAAAAGCTTTTGATACCCATACACATAAAAGTCTATCTTGTTTTCCACGCCATCACTCTCCTTTCTCTATTTTATCATTGCAGAGTCTCCTGTCTCATTTCTTAGTCGGAACCGTTCCATGACCGGAACAAGAAATGGGGCGAATTTTCTTCCGAATAACCCAGCCAAAACAGTATATGGCATAATCCACTCTGCTATATAAAAACTGCCTAACAAAACGACAATTTCTATCAATGCTCTTAAAAATCCATTCCATCTGGAATGATTCACCGCGCTTTTGCGGTTCAGATCCATCTCATGATCCAGACAGTGATATAGATGGACCATCATCAAAGTAGCAACCAGACTGCCTGTTACTTCTCCCAGTACATAGGGAATTTTTGATGGAACGAAAAAAACACCGGCCAAGATCACAACAACCGCCAGAAACCAGATACCGATGATCACCTCAATCAGACTTCTTTTTGCTTCCTTCATCCTCACTCTCCTTTGTTTCATCCTGTGACGATCCTGGGGTATACACCCCGGTCAGCACCAGCATACTCCGCAGAGCCGCCAGGATTCCTATAACCATCATGATGATAATGATAAAACGGGTTCCAAGAAGCTTGTCCAAATAGTATCCGATTCCCAGACTAACTGCCAGGCAGGTCATCATGCTGATGCCAATCTGGCCAAACATGGCCAGCGCCTTTGCAATCTCCCGATGTTCCTTTTTCTTATCTCTTTTTCTCATAATTCTCTTGCTTTCCGGACGCAGGCTTTCTGACCTTCGATCACCGCACTGCGCAGTCCTTTCTCTTCCAGCACGCGCACCGCCTCAATGGTGGTTCCCCCCGGAGAACAAACCATATCCTTTAATTCTCCCGGATGCCTGCCGGTGTCTAACACCATTTTAGCACTTCCCAGCACACTCTGGGCTGCCAGTTTGTAAGCTTTATCTCTTGGCATGCCATCTGCCACTGCCGCATCTGCCATGGCCTCAATAAACATAAATACATACGCCGGTGAACTGCCACTGACACCGATCACTGTATCGATCATGTTCTCGCCGACTACTTCCACGATGCCAAAACTCTCAAACAGATTAATGGCCATCTGCTTTTCTTCATCCTGCATCAGCTCGTTAAAACACATACCGGTGGCACCTTCCAGTACCAGTGCCGGTGTATTGGGCATCGTCCGCACCAGCTTGATCTCTTTGCCGAAGAATCCTTCGATATCAGCAATACTCTGTCCGGCTGCAATGGAAATAACCACTGTGTTCATGTTGACAAATTCTACGATCTCCCGGATCACCGATTCAAACTGGAATGGTTTTACAGCCAGCACCAGCACATCTGCTTTTTCAGCCACCTTCCGGTTATCCGTCGTAGTCTCAACACCCAGCTGCCTGTGGATCTGTGCCAGGGCCTCTTCGTTCCTTCTGGAAACAATGATCTGATCCTTCTGATACAATCCTTTTTGCAGAATCCCTTTCAGCATGGCCTGCGCCATATTTCCACAACCTATAAAACCTAGCATTACCATCATCCTTTCTGATTATTCTTCGATCATGTCTACTCTCCGCTTGTGTCTGTCAATTCCGGAAAACTGTGTTTCCAGAAATGTGTCTATAATTTTGATAGCCAGACCGGTTCCTACCACTCTGGCTCCCAGTGCCAGCACATTGGCATCATTGTGAAGCCTGGTGGCTTCCGCGCTGAAACAGTCGCTGCATACCGCTGCCCGCACACCTTTGATCTTATTGGCCGCAATGGAGATACCGATTCCGGTTCCGCAGATCAAAATACCTCTGTCACATTCACCATCTGCCACAGCTCGTCCCACTTTTTTTCCATACACCGGATAATCTACCGGTTCCGGGTCGTAACTGCCGTAGTCTTTGTAAGAAAGACCTCTTTCTTCCAAATGTTTTTTTATTTCCTGTTTTAATTCATAACCAGCCTGGTCGCTTCCCAATGCAATCATAGTTTCCTCCTATCCGAATAACTACTGCCATTCTAATTTTTTCTTAACCTTATACAATAAATCTTTCAGTTCTGCGTAACACTCTTCGTAGGCATCTTCGTCTCCCCCATAAGGATCCAGCACATCACCTTCCTCCCCTACAAATTCTTTCAGTGTGTACACATTTTCTTCCAGTTCATAATCCTCCACGATCTTTACCTTCTCCGGGAAATTCATGGTCAGGATCAATGTATGCTCATCCACTTCTTCTTCGGAAAATTCCCGGGAAAGTTTTTCTTCACAGGGAATTCCGTGAACCGTAAGCAGATCTGTCACTTTTTTGTTCTGAGGCTCTTCAAACAAAACAACCAGCCCTCTGGAAAGGATCTCTTTGGATTTGTCCATGAGAATACTTTTCATGATCCATTCCGCCATAGGACTCAATATGGTATTTTCTTTGCTCAAAAACAAGATTCTTTGAAAATCCATGGTAAACCACCTGCCTTTGTATTTCCTACAAATATTCTATATGCTGCCCCGCTGCCTTCAATAAACGGTTCATAACCGCCTCACTCTTATCTTCTCCTGCAAAACTCTCTGACAAAATAACCTCTACACCCAATCTGTCAAACTCTCTCAGTGCCCCATACAATCCATGGGCAATCGTTCCATCTTTTCTGGATCCTGCCACAACTACCTGTCCGTAGGTATAGGCATCTTTCGTTTCCTCTGTGGCAAGGATCCCCACTTTATCCTCCGGATATCCAGCCGCTTCCCGGCAGATCTTTTTTATTACTTTTTCTCTGTCTCCCTGGTACACTGCCATAGATGCTTTCGGTGCATAATGACGATACTTCATACCGGGTGCTTTAGGATGCTTCGATGGGTCCTTTCCTGACAGTCCCGGATCCATGCGGACCTCTCCTACCACCTGCTCTGCCATGGCTTTGGTAATATATCCCGGCCGCAGGATCACCGGTACATCCTCCGTAAGATCGATGATCGTAGACTCGATTCCAATCCCTACCTGGCCTCCGTCTATGATCACATCTATCTTGCCATCCAGGTCTTCTTTTACATGCTCTGCCCTGGTAGGACTCGGCCTGCCGGATGTGTTGGCGCTGGGTGCCGCTACCGGAACACCGGCCTGACGGATCAGTTCTCTGGCGCCCGCATGAGATGGCATCCGTACCGCTACCGTCTCAAGCCCTCCTGTGGTCTCAAGAGGAACCTCCGGTGCCTTTTGAAAGATCAAAGTCATTGGTCCCGGCCAGAACGCCTCCATCAAAGCTTCTGCTTCCGGTGTGATTCCCCGGACAATAGGCTCCAATTCCTGTCTGCTGCTAATATGGAGGATCAGCGGATTGTCACTGGGGCGTCCTTTGGCCTCATAAATCTTCACGGAAGCTTCTTTCATCAGACCATTGCCTCCCAGACCGTATACGGTCTCCGTAGGGAAAGCAACCAGGCCGCCTTCACGCAGCACTCCTGCCGCATATTCCAGTTCATCTTTCTTATAACCGAGGGCTTCGTCCCAGGATATATATCTCGTCTTCATTTACCAATTCCTTCTATTCTCAAGTTGTAGAATCATAATAAATTATCTTACCATAATTTTACCACTTATACAAGAAATTTTCCACTCCCTCTGCCACACATCGAACGATTGTATCCTGATATTTTTCTTCACTGAGTTTCTTTTCCTCCTGCGGATTTGACAAAAAACCACACTCCACAATAACAATAGGCTGTTTGGACTCTTTCAGCATAAAATATGACATATCGGATTTTGCCACTCGTTTATTCCCCGGATCCAGACCTGACCGCAGTAGATCCTGAATCGTCTCTGCCAGTTTTTTTCCTTCTTCCGATTCCTTGTAATAAAACACCTGGGCTCCCTGGATATCTTCCCTTGGATAACTGTTCTGGTGAATCGATATAACAAGAGCCGGATCCCATTCCTTGATTTTTTCTGCTCTGGCAGTCAGATCCTGCATCTTTTTGCTGCGGATCCCCTCTTTTGTCAGCATATCGTCCCCTTCTCTGGTCATATATACGGTATAACCGCTTTTCTGCATATACCGGGCAAGTTTTTTTGCGATGGCAAGATTCACATCTTTTTCCAGACTTCCGCCCACCCCCACTTTCCCCGGATCGTCCCCACCGTGTCCCGGATCGATAACGATCACCTCTTTTGAACCGGCTTTGGTGAGATTCACCGTTTCCCGGTGATGGCCATACAGATTCAGGCACCACACAACACCGCCAAGCACTGCCACTGCCAGAAACATGACCCACCATCTGCCCCGGATCTTTTTTATTTTATCAGCCATTTTTCAATACCTCCTGTGGTCTATGTATATGTGACATATCCTCAGTTCATGCGGCTTCTTTTAGCTCTGTCTTGACACAATCCGGGCAAATCATTACAATAAATGTAAAATTTTTTCCAGAAATGAGGGAGATTCATGGATAATCGCAATTTTACACTTCTGACTGATTTTTATGAACTGACAATGATGCAGGGATATTTTGAAAATCACGCCAATGAGACTGTGGTATTTGATCTGTTTTACCGCCAGAATCCGGACAACGGCGGCTACGCTGTCTGTGCCGGCCTGGATCAGGTCATTGATTACATCAAAAGTCTGCATTTTGATTATGATGATATTGACTATCTCCGGGGACTTGGCTGTTTTTCCGAAGACTTTTTGAATTATCTGGCAAGTTTTCATTTTACCGGCGACATATATGCGATCCCTGAGGGCAGTGTGGTATTTCCTATGGAACCACTGGTAAAAGTGGTAGCTCCCATTATGGAGGCGCAGCTGGTTGAAACAGCTATTCTGAACCTGATCAACCACCAGTCCCTGATCGCCACCAAGGCAGCCAGAGTCTGTTATGCAGCCAGGGGCGGCGGCGTCATGGAGTTTGGTCTGCGCCGGGCTCAGGGTCCGGATGCCGGAACTTTTGGTGCCAGAGCAGCTGTCATCGGAGGCTGCATTGGCACCAGTAATGTGATATGCGCCAAAGATTTTGATGTTCCGGCCCTCGGCACTCACGCCCATAGCTGGATCATGAGTTTCGGAGATGAAGTAACGGCCTTCCGCAAATATGCGGAGCTTTATCCACAAAATACCACTCTGTTAGTGGATACTTACGACACCCTGCGTTCCGGTGTGCCCCATGCTATCCAGGTTTTTAAAGAACTCCGTCAGCAGAACAAAATGCCGGAGAAGTACGGCATCCGTCTGGACAGCGGAGATCTGGCCTATCTGTCCAAAAAGGCAAGAAAAATGCTGGATGACGCAGGTTTTACCGATGCCGGTATCTGCGCTTCCAGCGACTTGGACGAATATTTAATCGACTCCCTCCTCTCTCAGGGTGCCTGCATTGATTCCTGGGGTGTGGGAACCAATCTCATCACTTCCAAAAACACTCCTGCTTTTGGCGGCGTGTACAAACTGGCCGCCATCTGCGGAGAAGACGGACAGTTTATCCCTAAGATCAAATTGTCTGAAAACCCGGTAAAGATCACCAATCCGGGCAACAAAACCGTATACCGCATTTACGACAAAGAAAGTGGCAAGATCCGGGCTGATTACATCACCCTGGCAGAGGAAACCTTTGACCCGCAGCAGGATCTTACTCTTTTCGACCCTCATGCTTCCTGGAAAAAAACCACTTTAAAAGGCGGCACTTATTCCATGAAAGAGATCCTGGTTCCTGTTTTCAAAAACGGACAGTGTGTCTACGAATCCCCTTCTGTTATGGAGATCCGGGCTTACTGTGCCAGGGAACTGGATACCCTCTGGGAGGAAACCCGCCGCCTTGTAAATCCACAATCGGTATATGTAGACCTTTCCGACCGTCTCTACGAGATCAAGTCAGGTCTTTTACATCAATTCCAGATCTGACCCCTTACTTGGAAGTCAGATCCGGTAGTTCATAATCCCAGGTACTATAGGCATCTTCCGCTTCTTTTGGTACGGTTACCGGGTTATCCAATACCATATCTTCACCGGAGAAAGTCTGCTGTTCTCCGGTTTCATCTTCTTCGGAAAATTCCTCATACAACTCCACGGTCGGCGGTTCCTCAGACAGAAAACGAAGCTCAACATCTTCACTGTGGCTGCACAGATATAATGACTGCCATCCTTTTTTCAGTTTCTTAACCGACTTGGGGATCAGAATGCGCTTGAGACTTCCCCTCCTGCCCATAGATATTCCTGCCTCCAGGGATGTTACCTTCTCCGGGATGCTGATAATACCGGTTTCCGATGCTACTGCCACCAGCCGTTTTTCATTGGATGTAACAATACATCCCATTCTTTCTTTGTATTTTTTGTTTCCTTCATCCAGAGAAATAGACTCCAATTCCGGTCCATCCAGTGCATAGTTTCCAATACTTGCAAGAGACTTAGGAAGAGAAATCTTTTTCACTGAGGAATAGCGGAGAAAATACTTTGGCAAAGTGCGGACACCCTCCGGCACTTTCATATTCGAAAGCCCAAGTGGTGCGTACAAAATATCTCCGGTACTCTTTTTAATGATAAAGTCATTTTCATTTTTGTAGTGACTGTTGATTCCTCCCAGACCAAACTCACAAATATGGTAGCAGCCGTAGAATAAATACGGTGTCAGACTCTTGATGCCGTCCGGCAGATTGATCTTCTCTAAGTTCTTAAATCCGCTGAAGGATCCTTCCTCCAGCCGCTCCACTGTGTCCGGAAGAACAATCTCCTTTACATTTTTCATCTTGGATGCACTTTTCAGATCCTCTCCATCCAGATCCGAATATTCACCGTCTTTGTTATTATCAGGACATACCGTAGTTCCCACTACCGTATAGTATTCATTACCTTTGCCCGGCTTTCCGATCCGCACTACCGGCGCATCATCAAACTCCTCCGGAATCTGGATCTTTTCCACACTATCTCCGGAAAATGTAATTTTTGTGATCCACACTTTGTTAGTGTCCTGGGACATGCGAATGGTATAAGTGAGATCTCCCTTTTTCACATCCGACTCCATCTTCTCCCATTTGACCTTTTCCACCGGTTTATCCGCATCTGAAGTCACCCCGTTTGAAATGATCTGTTCAGCCTTATCGGTCTTTCGATCCAACTGGTTCTTCAGTTTCTCTTCTTTTTTCTTCTTTTTTTTCTCTTTCTTTGCCTTCGGGACAAAATCATCATCCTCCACCGAAACGATGCGGGATGTGTCCTCCTGGCCGGTTTTGTTTTCCCCGGACTCTTCCTGCTTTCCAAAAAAGGAAAAAGACTCCCATGGATGGAAATGGAATACTCTGGCGCTGACCTGGCCGGTAACTACCAGACTGGTTAAAATAATGGCGATCATGGCCACTTTGCGCATCACCAGTCCCAGAGTGATCCGGGAACCAAAATACCGCTCACTCCAGAACAATTTCTTGATCCGGCGCTGGAATCTAGGCGAAAACTCATGCTCCTCCATCTGATCCACCATTTCATCGATTTCCTTCAGTTTTGCTTCCTGGTATTTTTTCAAAGCTTCTTTCAATTCGCTTTCGGTCATGCCCTCACCTCCTGTTCCATTACCATCTTCCTTGCCCGGGACAACCGGCTGGCTACAGAGCCTTCCCTCAATCCCAGGGTGGCGGCAATTTCTTTTATACTTAATTCGTTGCAATAAAACAAGATCAAAACTTCCTTGTACTTTTGTGGTAGTTTGTCAATCATTTCCATAGCCTCCATTGTTTCGTGCGCTGTCACATCACTGTCCACGGCTTCTACCCCTTCTAGTTCGTCCAGCGAAACTTCACCCATTTTCTTCTTTTTGCGACACATATCGATGATCGTATGTTTCACGACCACCACGAGAAACCCCTTGGTTTCCGGTGCATCTACCTCTCCGATCTTGTCTATGTTCTTGATCACCTTCTCCCATGACGAAAATACCGCGTCCTCTGCATCATATGAATTTCTCAATGATTTGTACGCGATGCTGTACATAAGCCGGTTGTATTTTTCATACAACTGCTCGATTTTTCTCTTTTCCTCCGGTGCGTCCACCGAAGCAATCAGTAAGCATAACATATGTTTTCCCCTTTTATCGTTGTTTTGTCCGGAACTTCCGCCTGCAAAAAAAGTCCCTCATCCTGTCTGTCTATTAACTATAACGAAGCGGATGAGGGAAACCTTGCATTTTATTATATAAAGTTTTAATTAAATCCGTAAATTTTCTGTGAAATAGAATATCCCCACACCACTATTTTGCGTCCCGCTGCACTGCGGATCTGCATCGGCTTGCTTAATGCCATTTTATTGACCATACGGTACATGCCTTTATTCTGCGTTTTCAGATAATTCCATAATTCCTCCCGCTTTTTGAGGCTTTCTTCCGATCCTTCTTTGATCAAAAAGACCGAACTGACCGTCATCATCATAGTCAGATATTTTACCATATAGTTTCTCAGTTTTCTATTCCTGATCTTTGTCAGATCGTATGCATCGATCATGATCTTTGTGACCCGGATCTGCTGATCGATCCTTCCTATCATTACTTTTTCATTGACTGACTGGTCCTCCCTGCCGATAAAATACCGATACAGATCCACGTCGCAGTAATACATGGTCTTTACATATGGCAGTGGATTGTACACAAAAATATTATCTACATAAAAAGTATGAAGGGGCAGCTGGAGTTTGCAGTCACGGAGCAGCTCTGTACGGTAGATCACCGAATGCATCAGAATGTTTTGGCTCATTTTGAACCGGCCTACATCACTCCATGTAAAAATCTCATTCTGTGGGAAAACGCCTCCGTAACGGATAGCCTTGTGTTTCTGGAGACTTGGTTTTTCGTAGACATAGTTCGCCAGAAACATGTCCACTCCCTTTCCGTCTTTCACAAACCCTTTCAAAATATCCATTACCTTGATCAGTGCCTGCTCATCAAACCAGTCATCACTGTCCAGCACCTTATAATAAATGCCGGAAGCGTTAGCAAGTCCTGCATTTACGGCACTGCCGTGGCCGCCGTTTTCTTTGTGGATTGCCTTTATAATGGTAGGATGTTCTGCTGCCAGACGATCTGCGATCTCGGCTGTCTTGTCCGTCGATCCGTCATTGACCAACAAAATCTCTATTTCCTCGCCGCCACACAAAGCTGTTTCTACTGCGTGTTCCATATAACTTTCTGAATTGTAACAAGGTATCGCTACTGTTAATAGTTTCATAGAAACCTCCCTTTAATCAATATCTGCCGCCAGTGAAAGTGCTCTCTCCACAATAGCATCTATATTATAATACTTGTACTCTGCCAGACGGCCCAGAAGATAGAATCCAGGAATCTTTGACACCAGTTTTTCATACTGCTCAAACCGCTCCTGATTTTCCGGATTGTTGATGGCATAGTATGGGATCTCGCCCTCTTTGCCGGAATACGGCATCGGATACTCTTTCACAATGGTGGTATCCTTTTTATCTAATTGTCCTGAAAGGTACTTAAATTCCGTAATTCTGGTGTAGTCCTCAGACACTGTATAGTTTACCACACCATGGCTCTGATAAAAGGGCTTATCATAGTGTTCGAAGTCAAACCGCAATGAGCGGTATGGCAGTCTTCCGTAGCAGCAGTCAAACAACTCGTCCAACGCTCCTGTATAGATCACATTGCCCTCAAACACAGATCCGTCCAGTAACACCGGTGTGTCGCTGTCCGGCTGGATCGTCAGGATCTTTTTTGCATCACAGTCCAGTCTCAGTTCAATCCCTTCGTAATCTAACATCTGCTCAAAGATCTGTGTATAGCCATCCTTTGGCATTCCCTGATAGGTATCCTGAAAATACCGGTTGTCCCTGGACAAAAGAACCGGCACTCGTCCGGAAACCGCCGGATCGATCTCTTTGGGCGATTTGCCCCACTGTTTCATGGTATATTTCAAAAAGATATTCTCATATACATAATCTGCAATTTCTTTTAATTCCGGATTCTCATGGTTCATAAGCTGTAAGATCGGCACTCTGGCACCCTCTCCAAACTCACGGATCAAAATTTCTTCCAGATGAGGTGCCCGCTCTCCAAATACCATGGACAAGGTATTGAGATTAAACGGAATCGGCAGTTCCTTTCCATAAATATTGCCCACTACCTCATGCCGGTAATCATACCACTTTGTAAAGCGTGACAAATAGTCATACACTTTCTTGCTGTTGGTATGGAAAATATGAGGGCCATACTGATGGATCAAAATCCCATATTCGTCTTTTCTGTCGTAGCAGTTGCCGCCTACATGACTTCTTTTATCTATTACAAGTACCTTATGTCCTTTTTTTTCTGCCAATTCTCTGGCTGCAGTTGCTCCTGCAAATCCACAACCAATGACAATGCTGTCATACATTTTACTGGTACCTCCTTTTCTTTGTTTACACTTTCCTATTCTAACAAATTCAGCGGATAATATCTACTATTAATTGTGGCAATTCCGGCTTTACTTCATCAATCTGGACACTTTCCAAATACAGTTCACCGGCAGTATCCAGTGACTCTTCCCGGTTTGTGTATAAAACAGCCATCACATCTCCCGGTTCTACATAAGCGCCAATTTTTTTATACACCAATATACCGGCACTATAGTCTACCTTGCTGTCCTTTTTCTCTCTTCCGGCCCCCAGCACCCCGGCCGCTACACCGATCTGTTCCGTCTGCATACTGGTAATATAACCGGCTTTCGGTGCCCTTATTTCTCTGGAAAAAGCAGCTACATCAAAGCGGTCCGGATCCTCTATATAGGAAAGATCTCCCCCCTGATTTTCTACCATGGTCTTGAACTTTTCCCAGGCCCGGCCTTTGTTGAGTGCCTCTTCTGCCAGCATTTTCCCACATTCGTAGGTCGTATCTCTGCCCAGCGAGATCATCATGCCTGCCAGTGCCGTGGCCACTTCCCTAACATCCGCCGGTCCTCGGTTCTGCAAAACTTCCATAGCTTCTTTCACTTCCAGATTGTTGCCTACCGCCTGTCCCAGCGGCTCATCCATACTGGTAATGACCGCCACCGTCTCCTTTCCGGCCCCATTTCCGATCGCTACCATCCGTTTGGCCAGTTCCCGGCTGTCTTTCAGATCTTTGATAAACGCACCGCTTCCCGTAGTCACATCCAGCACGATCTTATCACTGCCTGCTGCCAGTTTTTTACTCATAATAGAAGCTGCGATCAAAGGAATACTTTCTACTGTAGCTGTCACATCCCGCAGTGCATATAAAAGTTTGTCTGCCGGCGCCAGATTCCCTGTCTGGCCAATGACACTGAGCCCCTTTGTCTTGACCGCTTCAAAAAAGTCTTTCTGGCTCAGGTCAATGCGAAAGCCGGGTATAGATTCCAGTTTATCCAGCGTGCCTCCGGTAAAACCAAGCCCCCTGCCACTCATTTTCGCCACCGGTACACCACAGGCTGCCACTACAGGCCCCAGAACGAGCGTGATCTTATCTCCTACCCCTCCTGTAGAATGTTTGTCCACAATGATACCCGGGATTGGAGAAAGATCTACTACATCACCGGAATCCCGCATCACCAGTGTCAGAGTGGTCAGTTCTCTATCATTCATTCCCTGAAAATAAATAGCCATCAGCATCGCTGCCATCTGATAATCCGGTATCTGCCCTGACACATATTCCTCGATCATCTGCTTTATTTCCGCGTCACTTAATTCTCCTCCCTGTCTCTTCCGGTGAATCCAGTCTACAAATCTTGCGGTACCCATAATGATCCCTTCCTTCCCATCGAATATAAACCCTGATACACAGAAGAGCACCTTCTATGAAATCCATATCTGGTGCTCTCCTCCATCGTTTCTTTTAATCTTCATCCGGCTTTACTGTAATAACACAAACTGCCTTCTTCTTGCTTCCATCTGTGGTTTTTACAGTTACCTTTGCCTTACCGGTTCCTACCATGGTAACAGTACCATTGGCATCTACAGTAATGACTTTCTTATTTGAACTGCTCCATTTTACTTTCTGATTGGTTGCATTGGATGGTGTAACTTTGTAATCTAACTGATAGGTGTTATCCGCATCTTCATACAATACTGCGTCATCCTCGTCCTCATCACTATCATCCTCATCTTCTTCATCATCTGTATCTTCATCATCTTCTTCATCATCCTCATCGCTGTACACGGTATCATCCTCGTCCTCATCACTATCGTCCTCATCCGAACTGGTATCCATATACAGTGTGAGTTTTTTCTTCATAGAAATCTTTTTCACCAAAATATTTTTCTTGGCTACTACAACGGTGATGGTCACTTTCTTTTTCGGGTTTGCCTTGGATTTCACGGTAATCTTGGTTTTCCCCAGTTTCTTCGCCTTGATCACACCTGTTTTGCTGACGGATGCAACGGCTGACTTCGAACTTTTGAAAGTCACTTTTTTGCTGGCTTTGCTTCCCTTTTTCAGTACAAGCGCAATAGAAAGTTTTACTTTCTTTCCTTTACCGATGGTAATCTTTTTGGATTTGACGTTGGTAATTTTTACTGCCTTTACACCAGTGTCCTTTTTAGCCTGCACCGGCACAGTAAAAAAACCAAACGAATAGGTCATCATCACTGCCAGAGCCAATATACAGGCAATTCCTTTTAATGCGTTTTTCTTCATAGAAACCCCCCTCTCAAACGGTCTAAAATTACTGCTTTTATTGTACCATTAAGATCGAGGTTTTTCAACCACATTAAGGCATTTTTGTGGCAGTACGAGCCGCACCCGAAAGACTCCGCCGTCTCCCTGCCATTCCATCACGCCATTCCACTTTTCCACCACCAGTCTGGCAGATCTGGTTCCGATCCCCATTCCTTCATGTTTGGTAGACCGGAATCCCTTTTTCTCTGATAAAAGTTGCTGATCATAACTGTTTTCAATGCAGGCTATGATCTGGTTTCCCTGATCCTGGATCTGCACCTTTATATAACCATCCTCTTTCCGTTTTCTGGCTGCCTCCCAGGCATTTTCCAGAAGGTTTCCAAACAAAATAGTAAAATCTGTGTCCTCCATCTCGATCTCCTCCGGCAGGTCTGCCGCGCACTCAAACCGGATCTTATGCCGGCCGCACAAAGACTGATAATATTTTAACAATGCGTCGGCTAACATATTCCTACACAAAATGATACGCCCCTTCTGTTCTTCTGCCCCCATATACTTCTGCAGGTATTCCTTGGCAAGGGATATATCCTGCTGCTGGAGATAGGAAGCCAGGGTCTGCATATGATGGCGGTGGTCATGGCGCATCCGTACCATTTCATCAATTCTGTCGTTCAGTTCTCTATAATGGGTCTTCTGCATCTCAATCTGGGTTGCCAGATAATGTGTTTCCTGCCTCAGGATCAGACTGGCACGGTAAGTCCCGGCCAGATCCTTCGCTAGTTCATAACCAATGGAAAGCACCAGCATAAACAGACCGATTTCCTGGAACCATCCTCCATAGATAGGTTCATAGCCCGGATACATCCGGTCTGCCACCAAAGATGCACCAAACAACACTGTCCCCACAAGCAGAACCGGCGTCTTGCACACCTCGTTGCGGTACGCTCGGAAGGCCTGATACAGCAGACAGAGCGCACAACCTGTTTTATATAAGAATAAAAGAAGGGCATAGATCTGTCCAAATCTGGCATTTCCCGCACCAAACATAAAAAACACACCGGCAAGCACCATTCCCCCGGACAAGATCACTGTTTCCACCCGGATCAGTCTTTGAGGAAGTTTCACAATTTTTCCCTGAAGCCTTGCGATCAGAGGATACACCCCCATAAGGCACACTACTTCCAGCACATACCAGGGCCGTACCGGCCAGGTTCCGTATGAGAAAAACACCGGATAACAGGAGACAAGAAAGCACACACCGCACACAGCCGCAAATCCATAAGCATATGTCTGCTTCAGCTGCCATGCGAAAAATAGAGAAAACACACCCAGAAGTACCATGATGGTAAGGTAAGCCCCTGTCATCAAAAGCCTGGTAGACAGGTATTTTTCTATCACCGGCGTCTTCCCAAACGCGGGCGGATACACCATACCGCTGTAAACATGGGAATAGTTGGTAACGATCATGGTGATATGAAGAGTTCCGCTGGCCGTAAAGGATATGGTCTGGTTTCCCACTTCATCCCGGTAGTTTTCCGGATCCGGATTTCCCAGGGTCAGTGCCTTGGTATCATTCAGATACAGCGTGTAGGCAGAAAAAACTTCCGGCATATACAGCGTGTATGTAGCCGGTGTCTCCGGCAGGGACAAGGTCAGACGGTAGGTACAGCTTCCCTGGGTCTCCCTTTCCGGATCCCCATAACTGAAATTGGCATAAGACCCCAACGTGATATAACTGCCGTTTTCCACACTGCCCTTTTCAAAATCCTCCGGCGTATACTGTTTATCCGGATAACAGTTCCACTGATGGGCCAAAAACAAAGGTTTATCCTGATTCAGGGTTCCTTCGTCCAGAAAAACCACGCCTCCCATAGGATAAACCATTGTATTCTCATATTTGTTGTTGTAATGATATAAAAAAGCAGCCACTGCTATAAACAATCCAAAGGATACAAGCAAAAAAGCCGCCGCCTGCACAAGTCTGGATCTCATATCACAGTTTCCTTTCTTTTCTGCGGTACACAAAGCATCCCAGAGATCCCAGGGCAATTCCCGCCAGTATGATCATCACCGGCAATGGCACGGTGTTGCTTCTCAATTTCTGAGGAGAAACGGAACTAGGGATCTTGTAATTTCCTGTCTGGCTCACCGACACCGGAACCATATCCACATTCTGCTTCCATGTAAAACGGCTGCCGGGGATTTTTGTAATTTCTTTTTCTCCTTTAAAGATCCGGATAGAAACACCGTCTCCCTGTCTTCTCTCTATCACAACCCGGAGCAGTTCCGTATCTTTTAGCCCGAGCGACAAAAGGAATTTAGTCGGTATCTCCAGTTTTACCATATCCTGATCAAAAGGCATCCACACCGGATGGGACGCAGCCATCAGCCGCAGTCTTTTTCCTGTAATGGCTGTCGTATCACCCCGGATCGTCTCCACCTTGGTAGTTTCCTCCGCATGCACGATCTTGCTATCGTCCTTTTTGCTGTAGGAAGTTACTTTGCCGGATTGTTTTTTTGCTGCTGCCGTTTTCTTTTTCTCTACTTCCACTTCCTTGGTAGTAGTGATTCCCTGCACTTCGCCTTGCTCTTCGACTTTCGTCTGCCGGGTCATCTTCTGCTTTTTTTGTTTCTGGCTGTCTGTTTTTTCTTCTGTCTCTGTTTTCTTTGTCTCGCTCTTCACAGAAGGAGCCACTGTCTGTGAAACTGTTGTGTCAACTTTTTTCACATTGTCCTGCTTCTGCTCTTCTGTCTTTTCCGGCTCTGATACCACCGGACTGATCAGCACCCGGTCATCTTCTTCTCCTGATACAAAGTCTCCGCCATCCCGGTCTCCTTCAATCGGACAGGTGCAGACACCCCTTTCTTCTCTCGCCAGACAGAGGATGTTGGACTCTACGCCCTCATTCACAAATTTAATATACAAATACGCCTCTTTCCGGCAAAACTCTGCTGAGAGCATAATTGCATCCGATGCCGGGTTCATCTCTCCACAGGCTTCCATGATCTGCCAGTCGGCTTTTCCCAATTCTTTGTATGTAAGAGGAGTATCGGAATAACAATACTCCGCCTTCATGCTTTCAAGGGTAGTAAAGTTGTACAGATAACTCAATGACACCTGAAATTGCGAATTATAAGTAGGAAACACCTCAAATTTTGCCGGATCCGACACACATACCGGGATGTCATACTCTTCTTTATACTCTTTGGACAACATGTACTGTGTATGATCATACTCAAGGACTGCCTTCATTACATAAGTTCCTTTTTTTGACATATCCACCTGAGAAAAATCATAAGACACATAGATCTCAGTGCTTTCATCTCCATCTCGGCACACTGCGTACATAGGGTATCCGTCAAATCCTGTCACCCAATCCTCCAGTTCATTAGATCCTTCTCTGACCATCACAGGCATCGTCAATATATCCAGATCATAAATCTCTGTAATGCATCGCCTCGCGTCTTCCATTGCTTCTGCTTTGTTTCCCATTCCGGACAAAATCCACATAACTGTCAAAATTCCCAGTAGTACTATATGTTTTATACTATTTTTCATCAAACTTCACTCCTTTGATCCCAGGGAAAAATCTAAATACTGCCGTTTCGCCTGAGCCATATTCCGTCTGCTGATAGGAACCGCCTCGCCATTGTCCAGAATAAACGCATCCTTTTCCATCCCCGTCACATGGGAAAGATTTACAACAATTCCCTTGGAACAACGGCAGAATCTGGAATCATTTTCCAACGGCGCCACCGTCTTTTGAAAATTAATGGCTGAAGACTGCTTCCACACTTTGTTCTTCATATGTACTTCTGTAGTTCTCATCACCGAGGATAAAAAATACAGATCCCTGTAGGGTACAAATACTCTGGTCCGGTCTACCATCAATGGCAGTTTTCTCTCTCCCTTCTGAAACCGGTCCATAAAAACAGAAAGAGTCTGCTCTAATTTGGCCTGATCCACAGGTTTTAACAGATACCGGAACGCACCTACTTCATATCCCTCCAGCGCATAGTCCATACTGGTAGTAAGAAAGATCACAGGACACCGGCTGCCATCTGCTGCCATCTGTCTCGCCACTTCCATACCTGTCAGTTCTTTCATAAAAATATCCAAAAAAACAAGGTCATACTCTGAATCCGTCGTTCTTTGTAAAAAAGCCTCTCCCGACTCATACACATCCATGGCCAGATTCATTCCGACCGATTCAAAATAACGCTCCAACAAATCCCCTAAACTGCACCGATCCGACTCCAGATCATCTACAATGGCAATATGCATGGCATCCTCCTTGTCTCGCTGCTTCAACATGTATTCCTATAGAAAATTTTATCAAACCACCTCCGGACGGTCAAGCAATTTTTCTTTTTTCTTAACAATTTTGAAACAATTCTTGTATTTTTCTCTCATCACTTTATAATAAAAAGCAAAAAAGGAGAATTAAATGAAAAGAAAATTTTGGCGAAAAAAACTGATGGCAATGACTGTACTTATGTCACTGCTTTTGTCTGCTACCGGATGCTCTGAAGATCCGGATGCTCAGACTTCATCCACAAAAAGCAGTGGATCCGGCGACAGCTGGGTTATCTATTGGTATCTGTGCGGAAGCGATCTGGAAAGTAACGCAGCAGCCGCTACCACAGACCTGCAGGAAATGCTTCAGGTCACTTTACCTGAAAATGTAAAAGTAGTGATCCAGACCGGTGGTGCTAAAAAATGGCAAAACGACCAGGTCAAAGCGGACCGTCTGCAACGATACGAATACTCCGGCAATACATTGGAATTAAAAGACGAAGCCGACCAGGCCAGCATGGGTGATCCTGCCACACTAAAGGACTTTTTGAAATATGGGGAAGAAAATTATCAGGCCGATCACAAAATGCTTTTGTTCTGGAACCACGGCGGCGGCAGTGTCAGCGGTGTCTCCTTTGACGAGAACTACGATGCGGATTCTCTGACACTGGATGAACTGTCCCAGGCCATGAAAGAAGTGTACGGAGACAAAAAAGCATTGGAGGTTGTTGGTTTTGACACATGCCTTATGGCTACACTGGACACGGCAAATGTTTTCCAGAAGTATGCCCGCTACATGGTAGCTTCGGAAGAAACGGAGCCGGGTAACGGATGGCTCTACAGCGGCTGGCTTGGTTCCCTTGCCAAAGATCCTTCCATGGATGGTGCCAAACTTGGAAAAGCCATCTGCGACAGTTTTGTAAAAGGCTGTAAAGAAGTAGGCACCGATAAAGAAATCACTTTATCCGTTACCGACCTTTCTAAAACCGTTGCTATTACCAGTGCCGTGCGCAACATGGGTAAAGTAGTTTTACAGAAGGCCGAAAAAGATACCTCTGTCTGTGCCGAATTTGCCCGAAGCGCAGGAAAAAGTGAAAACTACGGCGGCAACAACGACAAAGAAGGCTATACCAACATGGTAGACCTGGGCCACCTGGCTGACAACGCCGAAGGTATTATTGGCTCTGCCAGAGATGAGATCAAGAAAGCCCTTTCCGATGCCGTTGTATATAAAGTAAACGGTGACTACCGCCGTCATGCCAGCGGACTTTCCATCTACTACTCTTACGACGGAGACGAAAATGGTGCCAAAGCATATCACCAGATTGCAGCAGATTCTTTGTATTCAGATTTTGTCAACTATTCCATCGGTCTGGGACTTTCGGAAGAAGCCCAGAGTGAAGCAAGTGTCAGCGAAGTTCCGGAGGTTTCCGGATTTAACGGAGAAATGCCTATTTCCATTACAAAGAATAACTATCTGCAGTTAAAGATTGCCAGCGACCAGATCGACAGTATCCAGGATATTTCCTTTAACCTGGCTTACCTCAGCGATGACGGCGATGCCATTGTTTTCCTTGGAAAAGACAACGATCTGAACTGTGACTGGGACAAAGGTGTGTTCCGGGATAACTTCCGTGGCAAATGGGGTTCTATCAATGGTTCCCACTGCTACATGGATCTGGTTTACCAAGGTGATGATTACAACCTGTATTCTGTTCCGATCAAGCTCAATGGCGAAAAGAGATTCTTAAGCGTTGCTTATGATTATGACTCCGATGCCTTTTACATTCTGGGATCCAATTCCGGTGTAGATGAATCCGGTCAGGCAGGAAAGGACATAACGCCTCTGAAAAAGGGCGACAAATTAACCATTCTTTACTACGCTCAAGATCTTTCTTCCAACGCAGAAGTGGAAGAAATCGAAGGTGAAAAGATCACCTGGAAAGACAGTTACAAATTTACTGAGGAAAATCTGCCGGATGGAAAATATGCTTTCCTCTTTGAAGTAACAGACATCAAAGGAAAGAGCACTTTATCCGATGCCGCATTTATCAATTACAAGGACGGTGAGATCACACCGGAAATGTAACCGTTTACGCCTTTTATTTATAGAAGAATGCAGAAGTTTAACCGCTTCTGCATTTTTTTGTCCGCTTCTACAAAAATCGTAGTAAAACAGGAAAAACTATGGTATTTTATAGCCACACTAATTCTTTGAGGAGGGACTATGATATGAAGATTTACCTTTGTAATAAATCTGTGCGTGAACTGCAAAAGCAAAAAGACTATCGTTCTCTGTTTGCAGCAGAGGACAAGGTTTCATACATGGTGAATCGGAAAATGAAACAATTTTTCCTAAAAGACATTATCTATATGGAAACTTGCGGTCATGGAACTATGGTTCATACAATTCATGGATCCTACCGGACAAACTGCTCTTTGACCCGGGCCATTCAGGCATTGACGGATCAAACAGACTTCATTCCCTGTGGCAAGAGCTATTTTGTTCATCTGAAATACATAGAAGATGTGACAAAACAAAGGATTGTCGTAAAGGGAGGTGAATACATTTTTATTCCGGTGCGCCTGCAAAAATTAGTAACAACTCAAATAAGTAATTATTTTATTAAAATCAATGGAGGATTGAAAGAATGAAAAAGTTTTTAACAATGGCACTTGTATTTGTAATGATGTTCAGCATGGTTGGATGTGGTATTTCCTACAGCGACATTACCGGTGACTGGACCGCTAAGACCATCAACGGCAAAAGCATCGATGAGTATGCCGCATCTCTTGGATGTGATCCAAGCCAGGCAACTGTTAATGTAAACATCACAGACAACGACAAACTGACGATCACCAGTACAAATGGTTCTCAGAAATTTGACTATGAGCGCCGTTCAAACGGTATCGAGTTGAAAGAAGAGGGAAAAGATACTGTTTACATGTCTATGTCTTACAACAAAGATGACAAAACCCTTTCTTACAAAATGGATCTTGGAAACAACAACATTATGGAAGTAGTCCTTGAAAAAGGAAAAGCAGATATCACTTCTGCAAGCCAGGATGCAACTGCACAGGACGGTACTGCACAGGATGACGCAGCTGCCGCTGATGATGGTACTGCTGTAGATGACGGTACTGCTGTAGATGATGGTACTGCTGCTGACGATGAAACCGCTGTAGATGATGGTACTGCTGACGATGGTACTGTAGATGACGGTTCCGACTATGTGGATGAGTCTGCTGCTGAATAATCAATAATTGCATTATGATTCCTTATGTGGTATAATCCACAAGGGCAATGTTGTCCAATACGACAGCATTGCCCTTTTATTTTTTACCTAAAGAAAGGGGATTTCATATTATGAGTGGAAGCACCATTGCGATCCTGATTGCATTTGTATGCTACTTGTTGTTAATGATCGGTATCGGTGTTGTGTCTATGAAAAAGACCAACAATACTGAGGACTATTTTTTAGGAGGCCGTGGACTAAACGGATGGGTTGCCGCCCTCTCTGCCCAGGCTTCTGATATGAGTGGATGGCTCTTGATGGGTCTGCCCGGTTCTATCTATGTAGCAGGAACCGGTAAAGCCTGGATAGGTATCGGTCTTTTCATCGGAACCGTTTTAAACTGGCTCCTGATTTCTAAAAGGCTGCGCCGCTACACCATCGTGGCCAACAATTCACTGACTCTTCCTGAGTTTTTCCAGAATCGTTTCCACGATAAGAAGAAATTGTTGTTAGGAATCTCTTCTGTTGTGATCGTTATCTTTTTCCTTGTTTATACTGCCTCTGCCCTGGCATCCGGCGGTAAATTGTTTAACACCGTATTTGGTATTGATTATCATGTTTCTCTTTTGATCGGTGCCGCTGTTATCCTTCTCTATACCTTTATGGGAGGATTTCTGGCAGTCTGTACGACGGATTTCGTCCAGGGAATGATGATGTTAGTGGGCCTTCTGATCGTACCGATCTTTGCCTACGCAGCTGTATCCGGTGATTTTACCAATGCACTGACAGCATCCGGTGTCACAAATTCAGACTATTATCTGAATCTGTTCTATGACATGGAAGGCAACAAACTCTCTTTTGTCAGCATTATCTCCGATATTGCCTGGGGTCTTGGTTACTGTGGAATGCCACACATCCTTGTACGCTTTATGGCTGTTAAGAGTGAAAAAGAACTGAAAAAATCCAGCAAGATCGCTATTGTCTGGATTGCCCTGTCCTTATTTGCAGCCTGCTTCATTGGTGTGGTAGGCCGTGCTTATCTGGTACCGGCTCTGGCAAAAGGATCTGAAGAGACTGTATTTATCTCCATGATCAAAACCATTTTCTCAGGCAATGGTCTGGTGGTCTTTATCGGTGGTCTGTTCCTCTGCGGAATCCTGGCAGCCGTTATGTCTACAGCGGATTCCCAGTTGTTAGTCTGTGCGTCCTCTGTATCCAAGGATATCTATAAAAACATCCTGAAACCGGATGCTAAGGATAAAAAAGTTTTGCTTGTAACTCGTATGACGGTACTTGTAGTAGCTGTTTTAGCAGCCTTGATCGCCTGGAATCCGGACAGCAGCATCATGAATCTGGTATCCGACGCCTGGGCCGGTCTTGGCTCCGCATTCGGCCCGTTGGTTGTATGTTCCCTCTTCTGGAAGCGGACTAATCTTCCTGGTGCCGTAGCCGGTATCGTCTCCGGTGGTCTGTTTGTTATCGTATGGGATTACTTACCGATCGTCGGTGGAAAAACACTGTATGATACAACCGGTATCTACTCCCTCCTTATCGGATTCTTCTTAAGCCTTGCCTGTATCTTTGTTGTCAGCCTGCTGACCAAGGCACCGTCACAGGAGATTCTGGATGAGTATCAAAAGGTGAATGAATATACGGAGTAGTAGTAGAACTACAAAAAATAACCAACCGGCCCAAAACGGGATTCGCTCCGCGAACCAGGTTTTTCGCTGATTGGTTATTTTTTACTTATTTTTGTTATACTACAAGGATATGTATTTCCCTGTCTTTCCAAATTCATCTTTATATCTTACATAAATCTCATACCGGTCTTTTGGCAGCTGATCCAGCTGGATACACAAATAATGCTGGCTGCCTCCAAAATATGCACCGTACACCTGCTCTGTGTCTTCAAAGTTAATGCCGTAGTCTTGTTTTTTTCCATGAAAATATACATCTTTCAATTCATGGTCCAACTCTCTTACGAAGAAACAGCTCTCCCTCATCTGATATTTCAATATGCTTTTCATGACCCGTCCGCAGCCATTAAAGGACACTTTTTCTTTCTCTTCTTCTGTCAATACATGAGGTCTCTTTAACTGTCCCAGAAGATATTCAGTCTCCTGCTTTTGAGGCTGGCACAGGTCTTCCATCTCCGGCTTGAATTCATAGGCTCTGAAAAATCCTGGTTTGATCAGGATCTCACTTACCTTTTTCCCGGTATCATAGTCATATTCATACACACCGCCTACCGCATCTTCGTATTTCTTGGCAAAAGCTCCTTCCATAGAATACAATCTGTGTCGGTCCGCCACATAAATACCGTTTCCGCGGATCTTGGATTTACGGCATGGGAATCGTTTCCACAAGGATACGGTACGCTCTTTTTCGTTAATGGAATAAATAGATATATAACTGTGCTTCATATCGCCGTCAAAAGATGGAGCGTGGCGTCGTTTTTCCCAATGGTTATCAAACAGGATCATCTGCCTTGTATCCGGGTTCCCATCCAGATTTTCTTCCATCCAGAAGGCAGAATGCTGCTGATAGAACCACGGTATATCCCCCTCCGGTTTCAGCAGTTTATCCTCCACCGGTGTCCCCTGCCAGAAAGCAGGATCCGATAAAATCCATTTCAATTCCTTCGTGTCATAGTCCACACATACTACTCCATGCACATTCCGCAGGGAACAAAGCATACTGTGGGTAGCCGGATCATACTGGGCTGAATTTATGTGGGCCCAGTCTGTAATATCCTGGTGGGCTCCTCCAAAAAGATCCTCAAAATGCAGCTGCCACACTACCTCTCCGGTATTGCAGTCAACCTCTTCCATGGCATCCTCGCAATACTGTGTCCCCACAGTATTGGTTCCCACCAGAAGGTTGCCCCCCTGCTTTGCTTCCACCGTATGATGCAATCCGTTATCTGTCAGAAATGTCTTGTGGATCCTTCCCAGATAATCCATATCTTCATATACGGCACACTGTGGATTAGTCCATGTGGTGTTGCACATGGCCTTTTCCATGTAGATAAAATGGCCTTTCTCCGTTGGAAAAATACCATATCCTTTTACCTGTCTGCGCAGATAATAGCGGATCTCTCCCTGGCGGTCAAACACCATGCTCTTCAGATTTACCCCACCTGTAATAAGAATATTTTTAAAACCAGGATTTTTGTCCATTTTCTTCACTTCTACCACGCCTCGCAGATCCCTCGGCAGTGCCCTGGTGCGTATCTCCACGATACGGCTTTTTGTCATCTGACCCTCTTCATCCAGCAGTTCGATCCGCACCGGATTTTTCCGCTTAGGATACAGGCCGAGAACCGGCACACGGTGCTTTTTCTGCTCCGGCAGTTCATAGGAAAAATCCGTGCAGGCACTTTTGCCGATCACCGTTACCCGGACTCTGCAGGCCTTTTTCGTCTCAAACAAAAGAAGAGCTGTCAGCGGTGCCTCCCCATATGGATTTACCATCATAAACAAATCCGGAAACTGATATCTTCCACTTTGCAGGATTTCTTCCAGACAGGCATCCACACAGCGGGATTTCAACGCCGGCACCGGCAGCACCGGCACATTGGTCTTTTTCCACAAAAACTGTGCCTTTTGCTGCTCCTGCCACATTTCTTTTACTCTTTTTTGCAGTTTTTCTGCCTTCCACTGAGTCAGTGTACCGCCCTCTGCAAATTGGCTGATAAGAATCTTTTTGCTAAACTTTATATCTGCCCATTCCCACGCTTTATCCCATGCTCGTTGTATTTTACTCACGGACAACTATTCATTCCTCCTTTGAATATAAAAGGATCTGGTCTAATACCTTTGCTGCACATTCCTCTACGGTCTCATTTACGGTATCCAGTACCAGTTCCGGATTATGTGGTTCTTCGTAAGTGGAATCCTTTCCGGTAAAATTCTGGATCTGCTTTTTATACAATCCCTTCGGATCTCGCTCCATACAAGTATTGATATCAGCTTTCACATAGACTTCCAAAAACCGTCCTTCCGGAACCCGCTCTCTGGCAAACTGCCGTTTTTCCCTGAATGGCGAAATGCAGGATACCAGGGTGATCATGCCTGCATCCTGGAACAATGCTGCCACCTCTGCAATACGGCGCACATTCTCCTGGCGGTCCTCATCTGTAAACCCTAGATCCGAGTTAATGCCAAACCGCAGATTATCTCCGTCCAGACGATAGCATGCCTTTTTTCTCTCCGTCAACTGCTTCTCAACTTCCACTGCAATGGTGGATTTACCGGCTCCCGACAGACCGGTAAACCAGACTACCAGACCGGACTGTCCAAGCACCGCCTGAGTTTCCTGTTTTGAAACCTTGCCATCATGCCATACAACATTTTCATTCTTAGCCGGTGTCTCAGGCAGCTGGTCTGTAACGATACCGCCGCCGGCAATCTCATAATCATCCACAATGACAAACCGGCTGGTTCCTGCATTGTCTTTTACCACATCATAGGCAATAGGACGGTCTGTTTTCAACACACACTGGGCCACTTCATTTTTGCCTACATAATCTTTTGTCTCCTGAGAGTTCAGATTGGAAGAATCAATGACACGGAGAATGGATTCTACCTCCATCCGCACCTTTTCACTGCCAATCTTCAAAATATAGGATTTGCCTGTCACCAGATTTTCTCTGCCAAGCCAGAACAGATTGGCCTGGATCCGTGTACCCTTCTTCGGTTCCTGCTGCCCTGCAATACACATCAGTTCTCCCCGCTTGATATAAATCTGCTCCTTCAGGGTAAAACCGGTGGCCATTCCCGGCACCGCCTCTTTTGGCGTTTCGGCATGGAACACCTCAATATTTTTTACATGGCTCCGTTTTCCGGAAGGATAAAAGACAACCTCATCTCCGGGATGGATCTTCCCTGTCTCTACTGTACCTGCCACGATACGCCGGTCATCTCCGTTGCCGGTAAACTTGTACACATCCTGCACCGGCATACGAAAAGCCTGGTGTTCATGGGGCTTTTCACATTCAAAATGATCCAGTACCTCCAGCACACAGTCTCCCTGGTACCATGGCATTTTGTCACTCTTTTTCACGATATTTTCTCCCATAAAAGAACTGACCGGGAGAACAAATTTCGGTTCGATATGGATCTGTTTCAAAAATTCCAGATATTCTTTCTTTACTTTCTCATATACATCCTGACTATAATCCACCAGATCCATCTTGTTGATAACAACGGCAATCTGATGGATTCCCAGCATGGAAAGCATATATGCATGGCGTCTGGAATTTTCCTGGACACCCTCTTTGGCGTCGATCATCAGAAGAGCAGCCTCAGCTCTGGAAGCTCCTGTGATCATATTTTTCAAAAACTCAATATGTCCCGGTGCATCCAGAATAATATAATCTCTTTTTTCCGTCTTGAAAAAACAGCGTGCCGTATCAATGGTAATACCCTGAGCCTGCTCATCTTTCAAAGCATCCAGCAAAAACGCATACTCAAAAGGTTTGGCGTTGCGCCGGCAAGTCTCCTTTACCTGCTCTAATTTACCTTCCGGAAGAGAATCTGTATCCGCCAGAAGTCTTCCCATCAAAGTACTTTTTCCGTGATCCACATGTCCTACAATTACTATGTTCATATCTTCTTTTTTCATCTTGTCAGCCAGACCTCCTCTACATATAACCATTTCGTCGAAGTTCTTCCAGACCACCGCCGCCTTCTTTGTCCTGGGCACGGCCGGAACGCTCTGCAATGTTTGCAAATTTGCCGGTCTTCAACTCTTCGATCACTTCATGGACATTTTTAGCCGTTGACTGTACCGGTGTGGTACAAGGACCGCATCCAAGAGAACGATAGCGGGTTCCATTTCCCTGATCAAAGTACAAAGGAACTACCGGGATGTTCTCTCTCTCAATGTATTCCCACACATCTAACTCCGTCCAGTCAAGGAGGGGATGCACACGCACATGAGTGCCCGGTGCCCAGTCCGTCTTATACTGGTTCCAGAACTCCGGCGGCTGGTCTCCTACATCCCAGTCGTTGTTCTTATCTCTCGGGGAAAAATACCGCTCCTTGGAACGGCTTCCTTCCTCATCCGCTCTGGCGCCTACGATCACACCGGTATAAGGCTCACAGTGAGTATCCTTTTCATAAATGCCCTTCTCATGATTAAAACGATATCTCGGCCATTTTGCATTCAATGTATTGGTCAGGGCTTCTGTCTTTAACTTCATGCAGCAGTCAATATGTGACGCATTTCCCTCCGGGAAGGTAGCGTGGCAGGACAACGCCTCTGTATTTTCTCCATAGATCATATCCAGATTCCATTCTGCTGCCAGACGGTCTCTGTATTCGATCATCTCCGGAATCTTAAAATGAGTATCTATATGTACAAGAGGAATGGGTACATGACCAAAAAACGCCTTTCTTGCCAGCCATAAAAGAACCGTTGAGTCTTTTCCGATTGACCACAACATGCATAAATTTCCTAACTGACTATACGCCTCTCTTAATATGTGAACACTTTTGTTTTCCAACAGGTCCAAATGATCCATTTTCTCTTACCATCCTTTCTTACAAGACACTTTCTCGTGCCATCATTGAAAGAATACGAAGAGTTTTTGTCATTTTTTTGTTTCAAATTCGACATTTTTAAGGACAGTAACATACATGACAGAATAACAGGCACTTCCACCAATGAAATTAGAAATCGGTTCCGCCAGGAAAACTCCCATGACACCAAGGCCTGCCGCATGAGGCAGGATCAGGGTCAGAGGCACTACAATGATCACCTTGCGGAAGATAGAAAAAAAGATTGCTCTGCGGCTCAGGCCCAGTCCTGTAAAAGTAGTCTGGCCGGTAAACTGCAGTGCCATCATAAAGAATCCAAAGAAATAAATGTGCAGACATGTAACGCCGGCACTGATAACCGATGCATCGGTACTGAAAATTCCCAGAAAAAATTCAGGGAACAAAAAGATCACACCCCAGGCAAGGGCCGTATAACCAAACAAAGTAAGGGTCATAAAATGGATACTTTCCTTTACTCTGTCAAATCTGCCAGCGCCATAATTATATCCCATGACCGGCTGCGCTCCTGCACTGATACCGGATACCGGCATCTGCGCCACTTCCCGGATAGAGTTGATAATAGTCATAACACCTACATAAATATCCCCTCCCATATTCTGAAGGGTGGCGTTACACACCATCTGCACCAGGGAATTCGTCACTCCCATGGTAAAACTGCTGGCTCCCAGTCCCAGTATACGGCCTATCCGCTTTTTCTGCAGGGGCATATATTTTTTCTGCAGCCGGACTACCGCCCTTTTTCCCAAAAGAAAACGAAGGGTCCAGACCGCCGAAACAAACTGGGAGATCACTGTAGCCACCGCAGCTCCCCTCACTCCCATATGAAGCCCGTAAATAAAAACAGGGTCCAGCACAATATTAAGTCCTGCCCCAATGACGATAGTAAGCATTCCTGTGGTACCAAATCCCTGGGCACTTATAAACTGGTTTAATCCCAGACTCAGCATCACAAACACCGTTCCAAACAGATAGATGGTCAGATATGCATCCGCATATACATAGGTCTGGTCACTGGCCCCCAGTAAATACAGCACCGGTTTTTTCACTGCCATGATCACCACCGTCAGAAAAACACCGCACAGTAAAAGCATGACAAAGCAGTTTCCCAGGATCCCGGCAGCTTCCTCGTCATCCTTTTTCCCCCGTTGTATAGAAAAAAGAGGAGCTCCTCCCATGCCGATCAGATTGGCAAAGGCAATGATAATAGAAATGACCGGAAGACATACGCCAAGACCTGTCAGTTCCAGGGCATTGCCCTGCTCCAGCCTGCCGATGTAGATCCGGTCTACAATGTTGTACAGCACATTAATAAGCTGTGCCAGTGTCATAGGCACAGCCAGTCGTACAATATTTTTCTTTACGCTTCCCTTGCTAAAATCCGTTATTTCCAATGAGCCTTATCCTTCTTTCCCTGCACCTTCACCACATGCTTGATATAATAAAAGGTCTCGTCTTCCCCTTTATCCCGCAGCATCACAAGAAGTTCCTCTAATTTACGGGATGTCTCCGGATGCATCCACCGGCGTTTCCGTCCCTTGTCAAAGTATTCAAAAGGTTTGGCCTGGTCATAATCCTTGCCATAATATATTTTACTTGCTGCCACCCGGTCGCAGAACATTTCGATGAAATACTTGGTGGGCATCTCGATAGGTTCTTTGCGGTTTAACTCCTGGCTGTAGTCCACCCAGTATTCAAAATGATGCTTATTCCTTCCCTGGTGGTGCAGCCATGCCCTTGAGAAACCATAACGCTCCCGCTCTTTTTCATTGGGACTTTTATCTCCCAGATAGTTCTTTACCCCGGCAATAAACTCTGTGGGCGAATATTTTGACAGATCATGTCTGAGTCCCTGCCAGAAAATACCTGCCTTGGCACAATGAATGATTACCTTATGTCTATGTCTCGTAATAGTGGAAAAATGTTTCCAGATATGCATTTTTTCAACCTCTTATCTTTTTGTCATACCCCTAGTATATTACAAAATCCCATAGAAAGCAAAAGAGAAACAAAAAGAAGGACTTTTGTCCTGCACCGGAAGCAAAGATGCAGGATGAGATTTACACCGTAAATCCCCAAAGTAAGCAAAAGAACCGTGCACCGTGGAAGGGCCTCATTGGCATTCATTTCCATACTGGAAAAGATAAGAGACGCCATGACTGTAAGCAGCAGGCCTGATACCACGATCCTCAGTGTCTTCTTAATAATATAAAAAATACGTTTTCCTGAAAGCCAGTCTCCCAGCAGATACATCACCTGGAACACACCGCCGGATGCCGCCACACTGGCCCCAAATCCAAGAAGTGCCAGGCTGATGCCCCCTGTCATGCCTCCAAGCTGACTTCCGAAGAAAAAACCGATTCCTGCCATGGTTTTGCACAGAATGGAGCCGGGCAGTATATTTACAAGCAGTACCAGGTGGTTATAAAACTCATTGGAACTTATGTAATCCGGTACAAACATTCCGTCCGCAATAGTCAGATACGCATCTCCCCCGCCAAAAGAAAGAAGGGATGAAGCAATGCCTTTCAGACCAAACCACACACTTTCACCGCCAAAAAGGTACATGGCTGGAATCCACAACGCCAGCACAAACGCCACCCAGACGCCCAGTGTTTCCAGTATATTTTTAGCCGGAAATTCTCTTTTTCGGGTGCTTTTTCGCGGCTTGCCCCGTTTCAGAGAGTACACGGCACTTCCTGCCAGTGCCAGTACAAGGATCTGTATGGTAGAAAAACGAGGCACAAAATCCCCGCTGTATCCGGCAATCCTGGCCACAGTCTTGGCTCCTGTCAAAGCAAATACAAGCAGGATACTCACAAAGGCCAGGCACTTCTTTTTCTTATCGTAACAGCTTTTGAAGGTTTCCAGAATATACTGGGTCAAAAGGCACATGATCACAGCCGTGACTCCCACCGATGCATACTGGATCTGTTCCAGTACACCGGCTCCGGCCTGTCCCATCAGCATAAGTAACAGTATAGTAAGCAGTGCTCCCGGCAGTGCCATGGCAACACTTCCCGCTACCATTCCTTTCTTTCCACAGGATGCGTAGCCGATCCCCGCTGCCAGTTCCACCGGCAGAGCCCCCGGTGTCAGGGTAGCTGCCAGAATGGTCCGGTCATACTCCTGACAGGATACCAGTTTTTTATCTTTTACAGCTTCTTCTTCAATCACAGGGATCAGCGCATTGCCTCCCCCAAATCCCATACATCCCACTTTTATCATAGAAAAAATCAATGTTTTCAGTTTTTTCAACCTTTTCATCCTCCAGATCATAACTTGTCTCCTATTATTTACCGCAAAAAATGGTCTATTTTTTTGTCAATAAAATGATAAATATTAGAAAAAATATGGATTTATCACAGTTTTGGTATTATAATATGGTTGAGTTGTTGTGCAAAGAACGAATCAACAAATCCGATTTTGACCGGATATATGAATAAAAAACGATATAATGATTGGAGATTATGTATGATTGAAACTATGACATCCAAGCTTAAGTCATGGGCCAGCGCACATCTGTCCCCACTTAAGATTGATTTTATGAGTTTAAACCGCCTTAGACTGAACCAGTCTGTAGAGAGTATTTTTGAAACAAACATTCCTTATACAGAACAGGCAAGAAAAGGATATATGGATCTGCGTGCCTATCTGCCGGATCTTTCCCTGACACTGGATAATCCTAAAGTTCTCTTGAATCCTTTTGGACGAGCTCCTTTGTTTGCGCTGATCGTATTTCACAGTGAAACACCCTGCCATGTATCTTATACGGTTCACGGCCATCAGGAGGAAAACTCTTTTTCCCGTACTTTGACAGAAGAAACCACCGTCCATGTTGTACCGGTTTTCGGACTGTATGCCGGGGAGGCGAACCAGATCACTGTATCCCTTCTGGATAAAACAGAGACAGAAACTGCTTCCAGAGAGATCATTATCACCACGGGATCCCTTCCTTATGATCTGTACCGGGATGATGCTTTGCAGTATCTGGCTGTCAAAGACCATGCCGGCGACATCCGCTATTATCTGGATCTGCCTGCCTCTATGGATCAGACAGCCGACCTTTCTAACGGGTTCCTTGCCGTTGTGGAAAATGTCTATATGACACCGAATTACCTTTCCAAGGCACCGACCCATTTTCATGTGATAGACCTCTATGGTTTTACTTACTGTACCTATTATGTCGGAAGCGGCATTGACAAATTAAGTTATGCCCCGGCTGAGAAAGTCTTTTATATCCAGAGCCACGAACATGCTCTGCGAGAGGAAGATTCGATTCTGGAAATGAATGCAGCCACCGGCGAAGTTCCTAAAATCTTTGCTGACTTTCCTGTAGCTCCGGAAGGCATTTCTTTGTTCACTCTGGAGGAAATGGCTGACAGGCTGAAAGACCTGACACTGGATGGATTCTGTGAGCGGTTTAACCAGGCACCTGACACCTATCTTACTCTGGGCTGGCTTACCGGTCCGAGACTTCACAAAGGTGCTTCCAGTCAGACCACTGACTCCATCACCAAAGACGCTCTCTATACAGATTATGGTGTCCGCATCACACTACTGGGAGACACGCTGTCAGTGACCATGCATCAGCAGATCATTCAGGAAATTTTGCTTACCAAATTTGATGCTATTTTCCAGATGGATTTTTCAGCGTATATCGACAAAGAAACACCGGAAGTAACAGATGCTTACACCGTTGCCGTTCCTCTGTCCGAGATCCACAGCGGAACCTACTCTTTGATCCTGCGTTTTGTCAACGGCGAACAGGCCGTTCTTGCCGATGCCATCATGCTGTCCAGACGCCGGAGTTGATACATTTCAAAATTCAGCAAAAAAATAAGCCCCTTTCCGTGGGATCCCGTCTCATCAGGGATTCCCGGAAAGAGGCTTTTCTTAGCTTTTCAGATCTTATATTACAGGTTGTCCTGTCCGTAGTATGCGTTCGCACCATGTTTTCTGAAGTAATGTTTATCCATCAGATACTGTGGTGCACGACCTACTCTAGGATTCAAAGTCAATGTATGATGAGCCATCTCAGCTACTTTGTCAAGTACAACTGCATTGTAAACGGCATTGGCTGGTGATGTACCCCATGCAAAAGGTCCGTGATTCTTAACAACGATTCCAGGTACTTCCATTGGATCTTTGTCACCGATGGTCTCAACGATAACAACACCGGTGTTTTTCTCATAATCTGAGTTGATTTCCTCTGCTGTCAAGTCTCTGGTGCATGGAATGTCACCGTAGAAATAGTCAGCGTGTGTTGTACCCATAGCAGGAATTGCCATACCTGCCTGTGCAAATGTAACAGCCCAGGTAGAATGTGTATGTACCACACCTGCCAGATCCGGATATGCTTTGTACAACTCAATATGGGTCGGTGTATCAGAAGATGGACGGTACTTACCTTCAACTACATTTCCATCAAAATCTACTACAACCATATCTTCCGGTTTCAACAAATCATATTCAACACCACTTGGCTTAATTACTACATAATTGTGCTCTCTGTCAATTCCACTTACATTACCCCAGGTATAGATAACCATTCCTTTTTCCTGAAGTTCCATGTTGGCTTCATATACATCTTTTTTCAACTGCTCTAACATAATTTCCTCCGTTCCGCCGGTAACCGGCTCTTATAGCTAATGTAATTTTATTATAACTGTTTTGGTGGAGGTTGTAAAGGTGGGATTCGCTGGGAGAACTGGAAGAATTCGCCGGGAGAACTGGAAGAATGCAAATCCGGCACAGGAAAAAGTTTGCCTTTCGTGAGCGCTTTCGCTACAACAAACGCGCAGAAGTGTCGATTTGCAAACTACGCAAATCTGACACTTGCGTGTTTGCACTCACTCCACGCAAATTTTTTCCTGTGCCGGATAGCATATTCTCCAGGTCTGCCATGCTATCATCCCTCTCCGCCAGGTACCCTGGTGCAACCTTGATATACTTATACCAATATACCTTTGTATCTGTTGCGGCGAGAAATCGGTGAGAGTCTTTTTTGTATTGCAATAATGTGGCAGAAAAATTCCCACCGATTCCCCGCCCCCCCTTGATAGAACCTCTCATAAATAGTATAATTATACATAAATAGTTTTAAATGAGGGGGAACAATATTATGAAGAAAACTAATTCTAAAAAAACAAGACAAATATCCATCCGGACCGAACTGCTCCTGCTGGTGATTTTGCCGGTTGTACTGGTAACCGTTATTTTATTTCTCATTTCTATAAACAGTATGAATGAAGGTATGGTTTCGGAAAGTGTTGACTCCATGAAATACCTTGTAAAATCGGTGGAGAACGGCATCGGTCATGTAGCAGACGGCGACTATTCCTTAAATGCTGACGGCGACCTGATGAAAGGCGATTATAACATCACCAAAAATGAAGCTATGATCGATGGTTTCACCGAGGGATACGACTGCGATGTTACCGTATGTTATGGCAATGTAAGGAAAGCAACTTCCTTTGTAGACGAAGCCACTAACAAGCGTCTCGTAGGAACTGAAGTGGCACCTGAAGTATGGGCGGAAGTCCAAAAGGGAAACATCTATGAAAATAACTCCCTGACCCTAAATGGAAAACCATATGTTGCCGCATACGGCCCTTTGAAAAACAGCGATGGCTCTGTGATCGGTATTGTTTTTGCCGGTATACCCAAATCTGAGATCCAGGACTTTGTGGCTGCAAGAGTAAAAGTAATCCTGGCAGGTGCCGTCGTTGTCCTGCTGATTGCCATTGCCGGCGGCCTTGTAGTATCTATTTCCATCAGCCGAAACCTGACAGAAACAGAAAATGCCATCACCCTGCTGGCAAAGGGAGAACTCACCGCCACAATATCGCCAAAACTGCTTAAGCGTCATGATGAATTAGGTACCATGGGACGAGCTGTGGCGTTACTGATCAACGAACTGCGTTCCATCATTGAAAAATTAAAGCAGAGCAGTCTCATCCTGAACGAAGCAGGTACCAATCTGGATGCCATGGCAGAACAGTCAAACAAAGCATCCGACGAGATCAGTACCGCTATCGAAGATATTTCAAAAGGTGCCGTTTCCCAGGCAGAAGAAATCCAGACTGCCTCCCAGGAAATCGGTAACATGGGCACTATCATTGAAAATATCGTCTCCAATGTAGGTGAATTAACCGATACTGCACATGTAATGTCCGAGGCAGAAGGCCGCTCCAGTTATACCATGAAAGAATTGAATGAATCCAATGACAGAACCACTGATGCTATCAAACGGATCGCCAAACAGCTGGATATAACCAATCTGTCCATCGACCAGATCAGCAAGGCTACCGAACTCATCACAAACATTACCAGCCAGACAAGCCTTCTTGCTCTGAATGCATCCATTGAAGCAGCCAGAGCCGGAGAAGCAGGAAAAGGTTTTGCCGTAGTTGCATCTGAGATCCAGACGCTTGCCACACAGTCCGACGAAGCAGCCAGCGAGATCCAGAATGTCATTGAAAACCTGCAGAAAGAAGCTTCCGAAACCATGCGTGCCATGGATGACACAAAGACCCTTGTTAGAGACCAGCAGGCGAAATTAAATGACACCAAAGCAAGTTTTGTAGATGTGGAAAAGGGAATTGACCGTTCCAAAGATAATACAAAAACAATCCGTGGAGATGCTGATTCCTGCGACAACGCAAGAGCACAGATCAATGATGTCATTTCCAATCTGTCTGCTATTTCCGAAGAAAATGCAGCATTTGCAGAAGAAACAACCGCTTCCATGGAAGAATTAAACAGTACCATCAATGTCATGTCAGACACAGCAAAAGACCTGAAAAACATCTCCGACGATATTGCCGAAGCTATGACATTCTTCAAACTGTAAGACCCATTATAGAAACACATAAAGGATGACACCATGGACAATTTTATATACAGTCTCAATGCAACTTTGCCAATCTTTCTCATGATCTTACTTGGTAAAGTACTGATCAAACTAAAGATCATTGACCTGCCTTTTACAAAAGTGGTAGATCGTTTCGTTTTTGTTGTGGCACTGCCGGTTCTTTTATTCAAAGATCTGACAGCCAATGATCTTAGTAAAGATTTTAATGGCGGATATGTTTTGTTCTGTTTTGTGGTGACCCTTGTGTCCATCTCCGCCATCTGGTTCTTTACCAGTATTTTTATGAAAAATAAAGAGGAACAGGGCGCATTTATCCAGGCTTCCTACCGGAGCAGTGCCGCGATCCTGGGTCTGGCTTTTATCAACAATATGTACGACAGCACCGGTCTGGCGCCCTTGATGATCCTGGGTGCCGTACCGCTGTTTAACATTTTTGCTGTGGTGATCCTGACCTTAAAAGGAGACAACAATGGACAGAAACCCGATGTAAAAACTACGGTTATCAACATTCTTAAGAACCCTATTCTCCTTGGCATCCTGATTTCTCTTCCTTTTGCATTTTTCCATGTGCAGTTTCCGGCCTTTGTGGACAAAGCACTTACCTCCATCGGAAATACAGCCACACCGCTGGCACTGATCTCCATCGGAGCGACCTTTGAAGGACGCAAAGCCATTCAGAAACTAAAACCAACTTTGATCGCCAGTGGTATCAAGTTGCTGCTTCTGCCGGCTCTGTTTCTGCCTCTGGCTCTGTATTTTGGCTATCACAACCAGGAACTGATGGCCATTCTTATTATGCTGGGCTCTCCTACTACGGTATCCTGCTATATTATGGCCAAAAATACAAAGAACGATGCCCTGCTGACTTCCAGCGTCATCGTCCTTACTACCTTGTTATCCTCCGTTACTCTTACGGGATGGATCTTTTTACTGCGAAGCCTGGGAAGACTTTGATCGTTAAAAATCCACATTGATCAAAGGACTTCCAAACAGGATCCTTGTTTCATCCTTCTCCGCGTTATATCGAAAAGACACAGTGATATTCAGCCAGGTTCCATCAATCTTCCTGGCTTTTTTGATGCCATTTGTGTAGCCATACGCCACAAAAGCATCCTTTTCCCAGATGCCCTTGGAATCCATCAGCACCGTTCCTCCAAGCTGCTGCATCATTTTCTGTGCCAGATTCTTCGCCTCCCCGGAAGACAATTTTCCCTGACAAGTTCCCTCTATATATTCATTTCCATACAAATCCTGTTTTGTTTCCTGCATGACCACCATATTATTTCCTGTAAAAGCCTGGGTCAGCCCTTTTTTTGCCACCCAGATCCTGGTGCAGAACACCTGTCCCAGCACCACTATCCACAAAACTCCTGCAGCCACAACCGCTGTCAAAAATTTCTTACTCAAACATCATCACCTCTTTTTTAAGAGGTTTCCCAACATTCTTCTTTTTATTCAGGCAATAAAAAATCCATCCCCGGGAGACTCTGACGCAGTGCGCCATCTTTTCTCCACAGAAATGGATTTTTTCCGTCTGGTCTAGCAGAGGGTAAGCTGTACATCTCTTGCGATCACATCCGCATAACTGTATGATACAGTTCTTCCTCCCTCTTCTGTCCCATCTAACTGTACCAGGAAGATTCCCGGATAAGTCTCTTTGATAGTTCCCTTTGTTACATCATATTTGTGCCGGCCCAGGTTACTGCGAATTTCCACCTTGCGTCCAATGTGTTTCGCAACAGCCTGCCGTACATGACCTACAGTTGCAGTTGCCATAATCATATACCTCCAAAATCGTTACAACGACATGTAGTAGTTCCTATGACAGCATACCACAATATATGATTTTTGTCAATTTTTGCCAAGGGAAACGACTCACGCGCTATCTTTAGTATATGCAAAAATCAGACATTTCATACTAACAATGGGAAGAAATTTTTACGATTTCATTGAAAATCTCCACTGCCACTTCTTCCTTGGTCATCTTTGGCAGTTCTTTTGCCTCTTTGTCCGTGATCAAAGTCACCACATTGGTATCTGTACCGAATCCGGCGCCCTCCACTTTCAGATTGTTGGCAACGATCATATCCGCCTTTTTCTTTTCCAGTTTCTTCCGTGAATTTTCCAGCATATTTTCTGTTTCCATGGAAAATCCACACAAGATCTGGCCCTGGGTTTTATGTTCTCCCAGCCATTTCAAAATATCCTGGGTAGGTTTCAGCTCAATGGAAGCCGCCCCTTCTTTTTTCTTGATCTTTTCTGTGGCCGTAGATACCGGTGTGTAATCTGCCACAGCAGCAGATTTGATTATGATATCCTGTTCCGGTGCTGCCTTTGTCACAGTTTCAAACATATCTTCTGCACTTTCTACCGGTACATAGTCCACAAAAAGTGGCACTTCCAGGTTCGTTACGCCGCTGACCAGTGTAACTTTTGCCCCCCGTCTGGCTGCGACTGTGGCCAGCGCATATCCCATTTTCCCGGTAGAATGATTGGTGATATAGCGCACCGGATCAATGGCTTCTCTGGTGGCTCCTGCCGTAATAAGAACCTTCTTGCCAGCCAGATCTTTCTCGTACTGTATTTCCTGCAAAATATGTGCCAAAAGCACCTCTTCCGACGGCATTTTGCCCTTTCCTACTGTGTTGCAGGCCAGTCGTCCCGTATCCGGTTCGATCACTTCCATGCCATACCCGCGCAGAATCTCCAGATTGTCCTGAGTAACCGGATTGTCATACATGTTGGTATTCATGGCCGGAGCCACGATCTTCTTGCAGCGGCAGGCAAGTACCGTGGTCGTCAGCATATCATCTGCGATGCCGTGGGCCATCTTGGCGATGACATTGGCAGAAGCCGGTGCCACTAACACCACATCTGCCTTGTCACCCAGTGCCACATGCTCAATATTGTAGTTAAAATTCCGATCAAATGTATCTACCAGACATTTGTGATTGGTAAGGGTTTCAAAAGTAATGGGATTGATAAAATTCGTTGCATTTTTCGTCATCAACACATGGACATCCGCATGCAGTTTTACTAACATACTGGTAAGATTGGCAATCTTATAAGCCGCAATGCTGCCTGTAACGCCCAAAACAACGGTTTTTCCTTCTAACATATGATTTTACTTCCTCTCTGGCTGTGATCAATCTGAGAGCTCACCATGTTTTTCATAACTGGCAACCCGCTTGATGTGATTTTTTTCATCCACAAAAACAACCGATGGTTTATGGTTTTTAGCTTCTTCCGGTGTCAGATCGCAATAACTCATGATGATCACATGATCTCCTGTGAGAACCTGGCGGGCTGCTGCCCCATTCAGACAGATCATACCACTTCCCGGCTCTCCGGCGATGGTATAAGTCTCAAAACGGCTGCCATTTTCCACATCTACGATCTGTACTTTTTCATATTCACAAATTCCGGCTGCGTCCATCAGTTCCGGATCAACCGTGATACTTCCTACATAGTTCAGTTCTGCCTGCACTACCACAGCACGGTGGATCTTTCCTTTTAACATCTGAATCGTCATTGTTTTCCTCCTTATAAACCTACAATAAAGTTATCGATGAGACGAGTTTTTCCAATATAAACGGCCACTGCTACCAAAACACTTCCTTCGATAGTGTCAATCGTCTCAATGTTATCAAAATCAACCGCTTCTACATAATCAATCCGTGCCAGCGGTTCGGACTCAATGATCTCTGTAATGGCATCCAGCACTTTTTTCACATCTTTTTCACCGGCACTCACCATTTCCTCGCCCTTTACCAGTCCTTTGTGAAGAATCACAGCTGCCTTTCTCTCTTCCTCAGACAAATAAGTATTTCTGGAACTTTTTGCCAGTCCGTCTTCCTCGCGGATGATCGGGCATCCTACGATCTCGAGATCAAAGTTAAGGTCTCTTACCATTCTTCTTACTACTGCTAACTGCTGTGCATCCTTTTGTCCAAAATAAGCGCGGTCCGGATGAACAATATTAAACAATTTTCCTACTACGGTACATACACCACGGAAATGAATCGGTCTTGTTTTACCGCAAAGTCCTTTGGTAAGACCGTCCATATCGATATAAGTGCAGAAATCATCAAAGTACATATCCTCTTTCTCCGGATGGAAAATAAGGGCAGCACCGGCATCTTCGCAAAGAGCCGCGTCTCTTTCCAGATCTCTCGGATAAGTAGCCAGATCCTCTGTTGGACCAAACTGGATAGGATTGACAAACACACTGACAACCACCTTATCATTCTGGGCAACTGCCTTATCGATCAGGCTTTTGTGTCCTTCGTGCAGATATCCCATAGTTGGCACCAGACCGACTGTCAGTCCCTGCTGTCTCCATTTTTTTACTTCTTCTCTTACCTGTTCTACTGTGGATACAATTTTCATCGTTCTATCTCCATTCTTCTAGTATAATTTTTCTATAATCTCATCATCGATGGAATACTGGTTTTCTTCTCCCGGAAAAACACCGGACTGAATCTCTTCAAAATATTGTTTAAAAGCATTTTTCATCACTTCGCCTATGTTGGCATACCGTTTTACAAATTTCGGTGTGAAATCTGTAAACATTCCCAGCAGATCCTGGTACACAAGTACCTGACCGTCACAGTCTCTGCCGGCCCCGATACCAATGGTAGGAATGGTCAGTTCCTTTGTCACAAGGGCTGCCAGTTTGGATGGGATTCCCTCCAGTACTACGGCAAAAGCTCCTGCTTCTTCTACGGCTTTGGCATCTTCCAGGATCTTGCGGGCAGCCTCTTCGGATTTACCCTGTACCTTAAATCCGCCAAATGCATTGATGGACTGTGGTGTCAGACCCAGGTGGGCACACACCGGAATCCCTGCGTCTACGATCGCCTTGATCTGCGGACACACTTCCTTGCCTCCTTCCAGTTTTACGGCACCGCCTCTTCCTTCTTTCATCAGACGGCCGGCGTTTACCACCGCATCATATACGGAAGTCTGGTAGGACATAAACGGCATATCAATGACAACCATGGCATTTTTTGCCCCTCTGGATACCGCTGCTCCGTGGTGGATCATATCCTCCATGGTGACAGAAATGGTATCTTCATATCCTAATATAACATTTCCCAGGGAATCCCCTACCAAGATCATGTTGACCCCGGCTTCATCCTCCAGCTTGGCTGTAGAATAATCATAAGCTGTCAGCATGGAAATTTTTTGTCCCTGTTCTTTCATTTGCTGCAAAGTGATTACTGTATTCTTCATGTTTTACCTCCTGTGGGTTGCGATGTTTCACACCCTTTTTGATCCGGGACAGTCTTATTGTCTCCTGTCCTCTCTTAACAATCGTTCCAGTTCCTTGTAGTCCCGCTGTGGATTCTTCTTCTTTGCCACAGAAAGGACCTCTTCCGACAAAGCCAGATACACAGTCCGGTCACTTCCCTGCAGTGTCTGCAGATGTTTCTGTACCGTCTCCACATCGTTTCTCTCCACCGGACCGCTGAGAGCCTCCTCCGGTGATGATTCCAACATTCTGCGGATATTGTTCTCTACCAGCGGGCGTAAAAAGTTCTCTGCCTCTTCCCCTGCAAAACCACAATCCTCCAGCAGCCTGACACTTTTTGCATACAGACCGATCATAAGATTGCTGGCTATGGCTGCCGCAGCATGATACTGCATCTTTTTCTCGGTAGACACAACTCCTGTCTCGTTACCGCACAAATTCCAGATTTCACGAAAAACGGCAACGGCCTCCGGATCGCCCTCTATGGTGAGTTTCACTGTATTTAGTTGTTCATAACTGGTAAATCGGTTGCTGAACGCATACATAGGATGAACGGAACAGGCACTTACGCCTTTCTTTTCCCGTCCTGTAAAAAGATCAGATGATAATGAGCCACTAAAATGACAAACAATCTTTCCCTCAAGAGAAAATTTACACAACTCTTCCCACACCGTCTTTATCTGTGAATCCGGCGTGGCAACACAGACTATATCATTTTTTTTAACTAGTTCTGACAGCAGATAAAAGGGTGTTGTCCCTGTAAAAGTCGCAGCTTCTTCCACGCTTTCTTTTCTTCTGCCGGCATACCCGGTAATATGGTAACCGGCCTTTCTCAAGGCATCGTTTTCCTGTAAGTATTTTCCTACAGAACAGCCAACTTTTCCGGCACCAGCAATGATAACTTTCACTTTTAACTCCTCCTAGCAAATCAAATTCGCTCATACTCCAA